>Ga0194063_10000569_pt1 | contig 26489 bp, 26 predicted proteins | sample SepL3720m_MetaG_FD_155459 | JGI IMG/M metagenome (GOLD analysis project Ga0194063, IMG submission 155459) | Anoxic zone freshwater microbial communities from boreal shield lake in IISD Experimental Lakes Area, Ontario, Canada - Sep2016-L373-20m | ecosystem: Environmental > Aquatic > Freshwater...
CAAAACATACTATATAACATTTTTATCTTTTCGGTGAATAAAGAGACAGCTAAAGCACAAAATAAAACAACAAAATTGCATTTTTGAGCATATTAACTATAATCATATAGAAATCGAAAAATTGATTTTAGCGAAGCAAAAAAACCTATGTCTGACGTAGTTATCATCATTATTATAGCATGAGGGATACGACTGATTGGCTCATTGATAGTCAAAGCAGTATTTTCATCAATGCACAAAAAGCATAGAATACAACAAGCAAACAAGCTAAGATATATTCAAGTCAAAATCCCCAAAAGTGTCACCACAAAATGAGGAGAAGACGGAGGTGATACTATCAAAGATATGAAGCAAAACATGCAAATCATGAATCAGATATATAAAAATTTTTATGCGATAGTTGAGGACAAACGAACACATAAAAAATTCTGACACAATTATATCAGTATGGAAATGTTCATAGAAAAAGAGGTAATCAAGTTTATCATGGCAATACCAGAAGAACATATAGACAATATGGAAAAGCTTATTTCATCATTTTATATAGGTGCGGTAGTAGACCCTATCGATCAACCAAAACTTCTTGAAGCAGGCAAATATATGTCAGGTGGAGAATTTGTTTTGACCAAAGAAAACGCATATCCACTCAAAAATTATGAATCATTTGAGGCTGATCCAATGGATAGTCTACTTTCTGCCTATTCCAAAGTACTGACAGATGAAAAAATGTGTTTACAAATACTCATTTCACCTCTGGACGAAAAAGAGCTCAAAAACCTAAGAAGCCAATCCAAAAAGATAAAAGAGGGAAAAAACAAAGGATTTATGGGTCTCTTACTCAAAGACATCCGAAAATGAATTGCAAGCACCAGTAGTGATACCAAAGATGCACCAAAAGATGAAGAGAAAAAAAACGATCTATCTCAACAAGAATCAGGGGATCTCGACAAAAAAACCGAAGATGAGATATTTTCAGTCAAAATCAGAGCATTGGTTATCTCACCAGATCCGAAGAGACCAGACAGAATCATTGAAGATCTGGCAAGAGGATTTAGTCAATATAGTTATATAGGTCTCAATGCTTTGAAATTCAAAAAGTCAAAGAAAATCCAAGAGTTTGCAAAGGAATTTATCAACAGACTATTTCGAAGCGATAATGGTCTATTGGCCAATCTCAATAAATGGAACAAAAAAACGATTCTCAGTATCAAAGAACTCTCCTCTATCATCCACATCCCTAATGCAAAGTTTAATAGAAATCCACGCATCAGTCGACAAAAATACAAAATCATCCCAGCACCAGACAACATTCCGACTGAAGGAATTCTTTTGGGATACAACACCTACGCAGGCATCAAAAAAGAAATTAGGATACTTTCAGACAACGACGATAGAATGAGACACATGTACATAATAGGACAAACAGGTTCATGAAAATCAACACTTATGCTTACTGCACTTTTGGAAGATATAAAACTTGGAAATGGATTTTGTGTTATAGATCCACACGGTGATTTGGTAGAATTTGTATTGAAACATTTTCCCAAAGAAAAGATAGATGATCTAATACATTTTGATCTTGCTAATACCGAATATCCGATTTGATTAAATCCATTATATGGACCAGAAAATGACGATGAGAGAGATGTAGTAACCAATGATTTAGTAGAAATGTTTGTCTCTATGTATGGAGAAGAAATTTTTGGACCACGTATCCAGGATTATTTCCGTAATGCATGTTTCTTGCTGATGGAACAAGCAGAAGGAGGGACACTGATAGATATTATGAGACTCTTTACTGACGACGCGTTTGCAGAATCCAAGATTAGAAATGTAAAAAATCCAATCATAGCTGCCCGATGGAACAAGACCTATAAAAAAATGGGAGATAGAGAAAAATCAGAGATCATTCCATTTATCCAAGCAAAATTCTGACCATTTACTACAGGTACCTATATCAGAAACGTGATTGGACAACCAATATCTGCATTCAACTTTTTTGATGCAATGAATGAAAAAAAAGTAATTCTCGTCAACCTTTCCAAGGGTCTTGTGGGAGAGGACATTAGTAAACTCATAGGAAGAATGATAACAATGCAGATAAAACTCTCTGCACTCAAAAGAGCAAAACTCGATCCAAAGGAAAGAACACCATTTTTCCTCTATATCGATGAATTCCAAAATTACGTCTCTAAATCTATCGAAAGTATCCTATCTGAAGCGAGAAAGTATAAACTTGGATTGATTATAGCACATCAATATATAGATCAACTCAAACAAGAATGATTATGAGGAGCACTTGATTTGTCCAAAACAATCTTTGGTAACGTAGGAAATTTCTTTTTTCATAAGGTTGGTGCACCCGATGCAGAATTTTTGGAGAAAGAAATGGGTCCAGAATTTTCAGCCATAGATATGGTAAATGGAGACACGTTTAGGGCTGCAGCAAAGATAGTAGTCAACAATCAACCTACAAGACCATTTAGTTTCAACACAAGAGTACCATACGGCGATCCTATTTTGAATATACCAGAAAAAGTAGAAATCATGAAACAGATTTCTGCACTCAAATGGGGAACCAAGAGAGAATTGGTAGACAAAGAAATTTACTTTAGAGTAGGAGTGTAATATATGAAAGACATAGCGATGAGAAATATTAAATTACAGGGTCGGATAAGCTTTTTATCAGAACTAACTTTTCTTGTACCAATAATAACACTATTTTACACATATACATGACTTTCCATTGCAGAGATTATTTTACTAAGCAATGTATCTACACTCACCGTTTGGCTTTTCGAAATACCAACATCAGTATTTGCAGACACTACGTGAAGGAAAAAATCATTAGTATGGGGCTCAATATGTAGCGTATTATCTGCTGTATGTATTTTATTTTTTCCTTCATTTATTGGGTTTAGTATTGCAGCGATATGTGGTTGATTATATTTTGCCTTACGAAGTGGAACCACACAAGCATTTCTTGAAGAAAATTTAAAGATTATTGGAAAAACACATGAGTTTTGAAAAAAGCTTGGACACTTTATGTCACTGGAAAATATAGCATGATTGATTGTTTCCATAGTCATCACAATATTTTTAAAATATTGAGGAGATCAATGATATATATATTTAGCAATATTGGACGTAATTACGGCATGATTATTGGTCATGCTCACACTCAAATTAAAAGAGGTCGGACATATTAAAGCAAAAATACAATGATGGAGAGATGCTTTAATAAAAAATTACATCACAGCAAAAACCGCATGTATCAATGTGTTTACAAGCAAAAAATTGAGAACATTGATGATGTATCGTTCTCTTGCAAATCATGTAGCTTTTCTATTTATTATTTCACTGCCTATTCGTGTAGAGTACGGAATGCCACCACGAATGGCGGGAATATTGGGAATGATAGGTATAGGATGAATGATAATTTCAAATAAATACGCATACAAGGTTGCAGAAAAATGGAGTTATAATCACGCTCGAGTATTTTCCACAATTGCACAAGCAATTCTTCTCATCATCGCATGAATATGTCTAAAGTCATGGATTACAATAACGGTTATAATGATACTATTCAATTTTTTTGAATGATTGCGAATGCCGGCATGGAACCACGTATTGGTATGATTAAGTAAAGGAATGGCGATTGCGACAACAAGATCTATAATCTTCTCTGTCTTTGCATTATATACCACCATAGGAAAACAATTTCTTGCATTATTTGATTTAAAATACGCCCTGATAGGATTAGGAATATTTATCATTATAGTAAATATTGTGTTAGGGAAAAAAATCCTGAAGCTTAAATAAAGCACATATATGTTAGATTTGGAATAGTAACAAAATTAAACCATATTTTCTTTGTATATATTTTCCAAAACCTCTATAAGATCATCGATTTCGCCAAAGAAAAAATTACGAGCAATGGCTTGTTCAATACTCGCTTCAGAAGCATTTTCAAAAAGAGATATAATACCCACACATAACTCTTTTTTTCGATGAGAGGAACTCAATGATGTTATCTCATTATCTGAGAAAGAAAACAAATCAGGATGAAGTGCCATAATAGGTTGCAAAACACGCAAAGTATATTGTTTGGGAAATATTTTTTTTATGGTTGCTGGTTGTCCAGAAAAATACATAATAGAAAAATCTTGTTTAAAAGTTTGTAATATCTTTATGATTTGAGGAAAATAAGCAATTTCCTGTTGTAATACAAGTTTTTTTGATTGCTCCTCAAAAGACAAGGGAACAATTTCTTTTTCTACAGTATTTAAGATATTTTGTAACAATAAAAGACATTCTCCCATCCAATATTTTTCCTTGTTTTTACTACAAAGCGTTTTGTAGCTACCAACCCTTTTGTTGATTATGGTTTGTAATTCTATTTTTCTAGGATGAGCACATATATATGCTTTATATTTTTCAAAAACAGCTTGATAATTAGCTTCATTGATGTCTTCGGGTATATCCAAAACAAGAACGATATCGTTCCAAATAGCAGCAAGATTATTGAGATAGGAAAGCGTAGCTTTTTTCTTATGAGGACTGACCAGAGACGTATCATCATTTTGAATAGTTCCCTCTATAGGAGGGGTGGTGATAAATTCTTGATATACATATGATGATCAATTATTGAGTGCCTGCAAATGCTGATTAATTTTTTGAGAAAGTGCTTCCATGCCAGAAATAGTATCAGTATCAATAGGTGCTAAATCGTTACGAAAATCAGTAACTCATGGGAAATCGAGTCATTCCAAAAGCGTATTTCTGGCTTTTTTCAAGAGCGTTCTGAGTTCTGTGGTAGACCAAAATCTATTGTTCATAAAACACTCATGAATTTCATTGTTGATATACCCGACAGTAGATAATAATGCAGGTATCTTACGATGAGAATCATCAACAAGTAAGCCATGGATCTGCTCATCTACACTACCCTGTTGTTTTATACGGTTGACTATAGTTTGTCCTTCTGGAGAGATAAAATCAATATCAGCCATCAGCAAAAAAACGAGAAATAAAACTAAATAAGAAAAAACAACAATACAAACAACATATGCTTTATATAAATATAATAAGATAAGTCAAGTATATAAATAATATAATTAGATTTTATATATGGAATTGAAATTGTTCTCTATTTGACGAGCAAGTACCTCAATATCTATCTTTAGATACTCAGCCACAAATTCATAGATATATTGTACGTTTGCAGGAGTATTTACGGTACCACGAACCACCTGAGGACTCAATCGCGGAGCATCAGTTTCTAAAAGTAATTGATCTAAGGGAACTTTAGCTAATGATTCTCTAAGGTTTTGTGCGTTCTTGTACGTAATATTTCAACAAAATCCTATAAATAATTTTTTAATGTTCAAATCTTGCAATCTTTTAATCTCATTCGGTCCAAAACCTCGACAATGAATATAAATCACCATATCACGATAATTTTTTAAAATATCAAAAGCTGTTGTAAAATCTTTTCTGATATGCACCATCAAAGGAAGTTTAAGCTTCTGAGCGAGATCACATTGAAGAGCAAATAATTGTTTCTGCAAAGGCAAAGAATTTTCACTGCCAGGAAAATACGTATCTATACCACATTCCCCGATTGCCACTATATATTCCTTATGGGTTTCATACAATATTTCTAAATCAATCATTTTTTGCTGAATATTTTCTTCAGTTATCTCACCATCATCACAACATCACGGATGATACCCAATCGTTGATTTGACGAATATATTTTGCCACTTCTCAACATCTCAACCGCTCAATCCCTCAACAGATTTCGTAATCGCTATCCCACGAGTATTATATACATCATTAGCTCAAGAATTCACCAAGCCAACTCATCCATGGTCGATAAATGCATGAAAATATCATTGTCGATCGTCAAATAAAGGATCAGTATTTAAATGAGTATGTGAGTCATATAAACGCATAATAATGTAGGAGTAAAGTAAAAAACAAGTTGCTTTGATTATACAATTCCGTAAATACTAATCAACGAAAAAACAATAATTCGTAATTTTTAGTCATTAGGTAAATTATTATGTGAATCATCTTATGAATACTCATGTTTATGTTTTTGGTTCTTGCTCATGAGTTTGGACATTTTATTACAGCAAAAAAAAGTGGAGTTAAGGTTTTGGAATTTGGTATCGGTATACCACCCAAAGTATGTAGATTTCGAACAGACAAATCAGGAACAGAATATACACTCAATCTCCTACCTCTTGGATGATTTGTGAGACTCAAAGGAGAAGATCCCAAAAACGACGCTGACTTTAACGCCAAAGATAGTTTTATCAAAGCCAAGTTGGGAAGTAAAATATTGATTTTACTTGCTGGAGTAGCAATGAATTTCTTGGTTGCTCGGCTTTTATTTACAGGAATTTTCTATGTTGGTACTAAACCATTTCAGATTATGCCAGAAAACGCATTCAAAGCAGATAGTCACAGTTATCTCATGCCAACACTGTCTTTCTTGCAAGCACAAGGATTGACCAGTGGTGATGTGCTTGAAGTCCCTGTACAAATAAACGAAGTAATGTCGTGAAGTATAGCGGGAAATATGCATTTGCAATCATGAGATATTCTTCTGTCTATAAATCAACAGAATGTTTCTATAGTCAATGTGAGTACTCTACTCAAAAAATTTATTGGACAACCAATCACACTAAAGTATCAAAGAGGTAAAAAAATAATGAACTGAACTGCTACCTGTGGTGATGACGATTGTATACTCGGAATTACTTTTCTAAACGCTGGAGATTTACAAATCAAACTCATCAAATTTCCATTGGGTAAAGCTATGCTTGCTGGACTCCAGGAAATAAAAGCAGAAAGTAGCCTAACATTCAAGATGCTGGGAACTTTGGGAGGGAATTTACTTTCGTTTAATAAAAATAAAATCAGTTGATCTGTCAACAAACTGACTGGACCTGTAGGTATTGTTAAAGTAGTGCAAAAGCTTCGAGAAGAAAAAAGGCGAAGCCCTCTCGTTTGACTTATCGGAATCATCTCTTTAGCACTTGCATTGTTCAATGTACTTCCCATTCCTGCGTTGGATGGAGGAAGATTGTTAGGGGTATTGATCCAAGGAATTGGTAGGCTCAAACCAGAAAAATATTTTAATATAGAAGGCTATATAAATCTCGTATTCTTCATCATACTCATGACACTGTGAGTATATATCATTCTCAAAGACCTTGTTCATTTTCGAGATATAAAAATTCCCTTTCTAGGATAACAAAACAACTAAAAAACTCTGCGACCATGCAGAGTTTTTTTGTATATAATTATCTCTAAACCAGATAATACTTTGAACTTCAAGCTTTGAGCTTTGAGCTAAATTTTATCTAGCACATCCATCAATCATGGTTTTGTATTCATTTGCTTTACGAATATATCCAGGTAAATTTTCTTCCAAGGTTTTGATTCCCTCTTTTTGCAGACTAAGATAAGTTTCATGTATCTCGGTAAGGATTGCAGAATCAGTACACTGCTTAGTTTCTACCATATTGATAAGTTCCTCATAAGTTTTTTCATAATCATATTTTCTTTGAAAAGCCTCAGAATTAGTATTAGTAATTTTATGAACATACACTACAGCTCTCTGCCAAAGCACTTGAAAACCAGAAAAAATTGATGCCTTTTCGGCAGGATGATTTTGAACATATACAAATGAAAATCCCAACAATACAAGCCCGATAATAAGCTTAACAAGATTTTTTTTTATAAAAATTCTTTCTTCTCTATCCATCATATATGCAAAAAAACATAAAATAGCTCATTTGAATGATTATATACTACAAAGCAGTGAATGAACGATTGATTAATATGGTTTTATGCTTTTTTTTCAAGTAGTTATCATATCAAAATATTTTCCTTGCTTCACAAGAAAGAATATATAGTGTTTTATAGAGAATAACAATATCATATGTATTAGTTTTTATTTGATAGTTGTTGGTTGTTATGAAAGTTGCTTTCGTGCATTGCCGAGTAAGTCCCTGATGAGCACTTGCCGTACTTCAAGACCTTATCGACGAACAAAAAGATATGAATGATGGCGCAACAGTATTTACCATTTTTTCTGATACCAAACAACTTACAACACAAAAACATACAATCAACATAATAACCGCCCTACCCAAATGGATAAATAAACTTTTTTTTTGGTTCAGCAACCACAACATCCCCTTTCTTTCTTGGCTGGTTGATTACCGCAATCTGATGTTTTTTTATCCAACACTCATGAAGATTCTTTCTAGAAAAATAAAAAAATCAAGGCCTGATTTTATCATCATTTCTTCCTTCGCAATAGCAAAAAACATAACCCCAATCTCAGGCATACCGATGATGCTCTATCTTCATTCACCTATGCAATACATCTGGTCACATTATGACGAATACAATGAAAAACTCACAGGCATCAAGGGCAAGCTATTCAATCGAATAGTTCCCAAGCTGAGGATACGAGATCTCAAACAGACCAAGTTCGATAGAGTGTACGCCAATAGCAAATATACAGCACAAGAAGCTGAAAAACTCTATACCATGAAAAATATATATATAAAATATCCACGTATACCAAATAAATTCTTTATTCCCGCAGTTCAGGAAACGCCACAAGCATATTATCTCTATGTCGGAAGATTAGTAAGTTTCGTCAGAGAAGCAGATAAAATCATCAGATTATGTAATGAATTGAAAGTGCCACTTATAATCATGGGAAGCGGTCCCGATGAAGCATATCTCAAATCCATCGCAGGTCCGTCAATTATTTTTATCGGATGGATAAAAGATATCGACGAAAAGATAAAAATCATCAGTCAAGCCAAATGACTCATAAATTTGACCAAAGAAAGTTATGGAATTGGAACGGTAGAAGCACTGTTGTTGGGTGTTCCTGTCTTTGGGTATGGTGAATGAGCGACTGCTGAGTTGGTAGATACAGAATGTGGTATCTTAGTTGAAAACAAGAAGCACAGCACACTCATCGAATGATTTGAAAAGTTTATGAATACCCAACGAGACAGAAAAATGATTGCAAAAAGCATTAGAGAAAAATGGAAGACGAAATAAAAAGATTTTACTATATTTCACTCCTACCATGGAAGCAAAAAAACTTTATGAAAAATTAGATAAAGACTTCATTACACCTGAACTCAAAGACGAACGAATACAAGATATGTGAGAAATAAACACCTATCTGACAGAAAGTTTTAAACAAAAAGAAATGGGATTAGTTTGTGATTTTACAAATGAGATAAATCAAGTTTTTACCGCTGTTTTTCCATCTAAAAAAGTTATGGAAGAGATTTTACAGAGGTGAGCAAAAAACGCTATGTTGTTTTTACATCATCCCATGATATGGGACATTAGACAAAGACCTATATTTCAAAATATGGATACACAATTATTAGCAAACTTTAAGAAAAATAATATTTCAATTTATGCTCTACATGTGCCACTAGACAATTTTGGGAAATACTCTACAAGTGCTACTTTAGCAGATCAATTATATATTACCGAAAAAACAGCTTTCGGCGAATATTTTGGTGGCCTAACAGGAGTGATAGGAACACCCAAAGTAAAAACCATCGGCGAATTAAAAGATATATTTGAACATGCAGTTGGACATAAAGTATGAATATATACATATGGAGATACGGTTATAAAAAACCAAAAGGTAGCTATTTCAGCAGGTGGTTGACTGACAGAATATATGCAAACAATAGCCGATCTCTGAATAAATACATTTGTAACGGGAATCAGTTCAAAAAACAGTCATTCTGAAGGTGCTCATGATATTGCAAAAAAATATGGCATCAATATTTTATGATGAACTCATTATTCTACAGAAAAGTTTACTTGCCAGAAAATGGTAGGATATTTCGAAGAACAAGGAATTCCAACAAAATTTATAGATGACGAACCAATAGTAGAAGATATGTAACCAATACCTATTTTTACTATATATGATATATCATGCATAATAAATTTACGGGAATGTTTGAAAAGGCGCTTGAATTTGCTTTGAAAAAGCACAAATGACAATATAGGAAAAGTACACATATACCCTATTATCGACATCCTATCAATGTGGCCAAAAATATCGAAGAATTTAAAAAATCAAAAAACCTAGAACTCCTCATGACAGCGGCATTGTTGCACGACACGGTAGAAGATTGTCTAAACGTTCGCTTGGAAGATATTGCAAAAAACTTTGGATATATGGTTGCTGCCTTAGTAGACGAACTCACTTCTGATGAAAAAGAAATTAAAAAAATAGGTAAGACAGCGTATCTAAAAATGAAGATGACGAAATTATCATCCTATGGATTGGTGATAAAGCTATCGGACCGTTTAGACAATGTAAGAAGTTTGAAAGACACCACAAAAACATTTCAAAAAAAATATATCAAAGAAACAACTGAAATACTGGACTATCTGGAAGCATCAGACAGAAAACTAACACAAACACATCAAAACTTGATCGATAAAATAAAAAACATACTTGCCAATAAGAAATCAATCACGTAATAGGAGTATATAAAAAAGTAACGATAGCCATTTCTTGTACCTCACAAAGAACCTTTTCATGAGTCATCAAAAAAATAAATATTGACTTATTAAATAAAATAAATATATTAACAAAAAACAAAATATGAAAAACGTAAAAAAAATTGGAATAGTACTTGGAATAGCAATCGGTATGCCACTGATAGTGGGAACAATATTTTCTATCCTAAGCGATTATTGGTCATGGGGCCAACACGTAATGGTATGGACATTTCCTAGTACGATATTCATCACCATCCCCTTATTGATTGGAATGTTGAATGATGACAAGGATTTTAAATTATCAGAATTAGGAGTAAAGCTTTTAGTGATAACAGTAATTTATCCCTGTGCAATATTTGCATTGATTTGGGAATATTCAGAACCCAAAGCACCAGACATGAATACATGGATAAATATTTGTATCAGAATTATGCCTTTTGTATTGGTCATGTGTACCATTGGTCACTACACCAGAAAATACTTCTGGAACAAAGAACAAAACAAATAGCGGAAAAAAATCCTAATTATCAAAAAAACATCAGCGGTCAGTATTTTGACCGTTTTTTTATGCGTTGAAAATATATAATTATGCAAAACTCTTGGCAAATCTTAAGTCACCATTAGTGAAATATCTAATATCTTTAATGCTATATTTTATAGCCGTTAATCTATTCACGCCTATTCATCGAGCAAAACCAGACCATTCTTTGGGATCCAATCACGCTTTGATAAGGACATTGGGGTGAATCATGCCAGCACCCAAGAGTGCTATCCGTCCGTCACCCTTACAGAGATCACATCCTTTACCATCACACCCAGGACATTGAGCATCTATGGCAAAACCAGGCTCAAAAAAAGGGAAATACCTAGGTCTAAGTCTGACTTTTATGCTTTTTCATAAAACACCAGACAATAATTTTTGCATAGTATCTTTACACTGTGCTATACTGATATTTTTATCTATAACCATTCCATCAGCAGATTGAACCATGACATCATGCAAAGCATCCATACGATCAAGGGTATAGACTCTTCCTAGTGATCATAGTCTCAGTGGCACACCATATGTTTGGATAGCTTGGACTTGATGAGCAAAATGATGCGTTCTGAGCATAAAATGTTCTCCACTAGGATCTTGATCATTGAGATACATAGGAGCATACATTTCAGTAGCAGGATGAGAGAGCGGAATATCTATGGATTCGAAGTTTTCATATGGTGTCACCATCTCATGCCCATAATCAATACGACATCATAGAGACGTATACACTTCTTCAATTTCTCTCCTCACCTTGGCAAGTAATGAATAAGAACCATATTCACTAGCAACATCCAAACTTATATCCACAAGGTCTTTTTCAAGCTGTTGATTGATTTCTTGCATCATAAAATATTGTTGTTTCTGTTCATAGGCAACAGTTAATTTAGTCTTAAAATCAGAAAGTATAACACCTTTGTCTTTTTTGTCTTGAGGAGGCAAGTCTATAAGAAGTTTAAATTCTTCGTTAAGAAGTCATTTTTTGCCAAGATATATTTGAAAAAAATTATCAAGCTGAATCATATCAGAGACCTTCTCCAATTCTCATAATGCATGTTTCAATTCTATCATATATTTAAACTAATAAAATAAATGACTACGAAGTATAAATACAGAAATAGACTGAAGTTTCAATCATTTTTTGACAATCTTTAGTTCATTTTAGTAGGGAACAAAGCAAATATTCATTAGTTTTGGACAATTTCGAGCTATTTTGTCAATTTTGTCAATTCAAACACCCAAATAAGACTATTTTCTTTTGCAAAAAAAACTTTTTGAGGATATACTTAATTGAACAAACACAAACTTTTATATCAGTAATAATCATGGAAAACAATACCCCATTGATAGAGATCAAAAATCTCAGCCGATGATATCGAGACAACCCAATGCCACTCTTTGATAAATTAAGCTTTTCTTTGGATGTAAATGATTTTTTTGTACTCACAGGCAAATCAGGAACAGGCAAGACAACATTACTCAAATTTATCACAGGCAAACTGACTCCTCCAGAAAAAACAATTTTTTACAACAAACAAGATATATCTACATTTACGTGAGATGATATCCAGATTTTAAGAAAAAGGATGGGAATCATTTTTCAAGATTATCAACTTTTGGAAGATCTAAGTGTAAGAGAAAATATAACCTATCCACTGCATTTATATGAAATTGGCGACACTATTATAGAATCGAAACTCAAACAAGTACTACAAAAAGTAAACATACAACATCTTTTGGAAACTCCAGTAAAATTATTAAGTTCTGGAGAAAAACAAAGGGTAGCACTAGCAAGAGCACTGATTCACGATCCAGAATTTATCGTAGCAGATGAACCCACAGGAAATCTTGATCGAGAAAACACCCAGATTGTAGCAGATATTCTTATCCAAGCAAACAAAGCAGGAAATACAATATTTTTGATTACTCACGATATTCATTTATTAAACTATCTCAAAGACAAACATCATATCAAATTGCATGTTATTAAGTAGTTTTTTTTATTTCCTCTAAGGAACAATATTCGTATGGCAGAGAGCAAAAAAGACATTATTAGCAAAAATATTGTCGATGAAATATATATATTGGATATTGCAGGATATCTCAAACAAGAGGTAAAAGATTTTTTGAAATATTTACATTATTACAAGATCAAAAACATCCTCCAAAACATAGATGCGCTCAAAGAATATCTCATCTGTCTTGATCATCAAAACACCGATCAAATCCATGAACTGGAATATAAAAAAAATCCAGACATGGAAATAGGAGATCATGACATCTTGTATTACATTTCTACCAAAGGACTTGAAAAGGTGGGTGATCATAAAATCCACCAAAAAATATGGGAAAATGATTTTAATCTGAGCTACATCATGCAGGGAATCAAATGATTTCTCATATTGACTGCTGACGAATTTTGTAATGCCTCTCCTACTAGGATGTCAATCAATAGAATGTTACGACAAAAACAGTTACAAAACACTGGCCACGTAAGTGCCACAGAGGATAGTACGATTACACGCTAACAGATAAAGCTGACAAATACAATAAGCCCCCATGGTGGTGTGTTTTTTTTACTATAGTTAACCAAACAATCAGAAGAGAAGATATAAAAAAACATAAATAATGCAGAAAAAAACACTACCCCTTAAATATTTGACAAAAAAGAAAAAAGATATATAATTACATATAATAAAGATAATTTATTTTTTAAAACAATAGTATGCCAGCAAAAAATCAAGACAAGTACCTCGAAAAAAAGGAAGAATTAAAGAAGCAGTTAGGTGGATTAGGTATAGAAAAAAACCAGAAGAAAGAAGAAATTAGAAAAGCACTATCTTTTGATGCAGATCAAAAAAAGAATGCTCCCCAAGAATACATCCACAGAGTTGTCGTAGAAAAAGAAGCAAGACAACATATAAACGAACAATTTAAAGAAGAAAATAGTGAACTTATTGCAGCAATTAAAAAACTTTCTGACGAACAAAAAACATTGATCAAAGAAAAAATCGATCTCTATCAAGTAGAAGAAGTGATAAAATTATATAAAGAACTTGGTGTCAAAGAGCCTGGAGTATTTATCATAGTAGCACAAGCATATGAAGAACTTTGGCAACATCCCACAAGAAAAAACAAAGATAACACAAGAAAAACCGAAAAGGAAGATAACATCGAAAAACAATACAAAAATGAAAAGGCTGGTATAATTGCAGCTGAGCTTTATGAAAGAGTGGGATCAAAAGAAGTATATGATAGTCATGGGAAAACAGAAAAAGCTTACGAAAAAGCGGGAAATATCTATACGCGATTAAAAATGTATGTTAAAGCGGCAGAATCTTTCAAAAACGGTGAAAAATGGGAGAAAGCAGCTAGAGCATATAGTAGTGCTGCTTACAATGTATCAGGATGAAATAAATATCATCGAGATGCTGGAGAAATGTATGAAAAAGCTGATAAGATAGAAGATGCATATTATGAATATAATAAAGTGAGACTCCCTGAAGTGGTTGCGGAGGCAAAAAAAATAACTGACAAATTAGCTGAGCTTAATAAAAAAATAATCAAGGAATATAAAGATGAAGGAAATTTGCGTGGGTTGGCTGGTCGATACAAATCAAGATGAGAAAAACAATTAGAAGTGGAAACATACGAAAGGTCAGAAAATCGAGCTGAAGCAATGGAACTTTACGATGAACTTGGCAATCAAGGAAAAGCAGTAGAAATGATGAAAAATTATAATAATCCAGAAAAACGAGCACAACAAATGGGAAGACGTTACAAAAAATTAGAACAATGGGATGATGCAATTGAAATATATAAAAAATGAAATGCACCTTATGAAGTATTAGGATTATATTTACAACAAGGTAAAGTAGAAGAAGCAAACAAATTCTTTTATGAATATAAGGGGGAACGAAGACGAGAAACCGTAAAAAACATATACGCAAGAGCTGACGTATCAACTCCTAGTGGATTGAAAAGAAACATTATGGATTTTCGACAAAATCGCGAAAAAAAATTGGAAAATGCAAAATGATTCATGGATCGCTACGACTACAAGGAAGCGTTAGACATATATACAAAATTGGAAGAACGAAAACTTGGATGAGATACGGCGTTACAGTTGGCAGATTATATAGGAATGACTGACCGTGAAAAAAAAGAATCCAAAGAAGAAATACAACGCATGAGAGAGTTGGCAATTGAAATGTTCACCAAAATAGAGGATTTCGAATGAATAGCAATAACCCAAGAAGCAATAGCTGAATCATTTCACGATGAATCCTGAGATGAAAGATATAAGAGAAAAAATCACGACATATGGGACACAGAAGACGAACATGTAAAAGCAACAATAGTACTAGAGAATGAAGCGAAAGAATGGTATAAAAAAGCCCTTGAAAATTATAGAAAAGCGAATGAGCGAGAAAAGGTTGGATTGATGTACCAAGAGATAGGAGAACGAGACAATGCATACCTCACCCTTCTCAATCACGACATCAAAGGAGAAAGACGAGACGTATATGAAAGAGTACGAAAAGATAGAGGTAGAGAGGAATACCTGGCAAAAAACAAACTTCTCAACGAAAAAAGAGGAAAAGAAGAAAATGAATTTCACTTTAATAGTTCTTGAAAAATTACAATAAAACCATAATGATTGTTTATGTAAAATTCCTTGAAAATTTGCAACAAAACCATATAGTCTACATCAACAAAAAGCAAAGCATTTTACACAATAGACAGTGCAATTTCAGCAATGACAGATTTTGATCACAAACTCTTAGCTCTACTCGATGTAGTCATCGACAATTATATCAACAAAGGAGAGCCAGTTGGTTCCAAATTTTTGCATTCATTGGAAAACGCTGAATACGCCCCTTCTACGCTGAGAAAATATTTAAATATCCTTGAAAAAGCAGGTATGGTGTACCAACCCTACAATAGTTCGGGAAGAGTGCCTACCGTGCAAGGACTGACAACCTATATAGAAAATTATCTCGTAGCACAAGAAGAAGAGAAACAAGACGAAGTCATCAAGGTGAGAAGCGGACTCAAGGAATTGGTAGAAAGTATAGGCGCTTTAGCCGATGGTGTGGTAGTAGGATTTTTAAGAAACGATGAATATTATTATCTCTGAATCAATAACTTACTCAGAGACGATATGCTGGACGAATATCATACGACGAGAAGCATCATCCGTTTCATCGAAGAAAAGAGAATCGTAAAATTTATCGATAGTAAAATCCTCAAAAAAAATCAGATATATTATACGTTTATAGAGGATAAAAAAATACTCATCTCGTGTCTTTATACCAAAATAAATATAGAAGGATATGATTGTATGCTCTGTATTATAGGGCCCACAAGAGTAAATTATAAACAAAATCTAGCAATCTTTCAGAAAATATTGCAATCTTTAGATATATAATCTTGTTGGTATGATAGATAAAATAGATCAAAAAATAGATATACCTGGCTGATGATGATCACAAGAAATAACAGATTATTCAAAAATAGTGGAATGAGCAAAAAAAGAAAAGTGAGGAGACAAAGAAGCGGAACAAGCACAACAGAAAGCAGCGGAACTTCTTGCACAGATTGAATGAACCAACACAAATACCACAAAAAGCACAACAACAAGTACGAACAACACACCTATTGATATTCATACTACCATCCAAAATCTTAATCGTCCAGAAGCAGAAAAGTGAATAGAAAATTCGTATACAACAATAGAAAACACGATAAAAAATAGCAAAAACGAAAAATGAATCGCGGGTTTCTTAGGGAAAGTAATGAATAAAATACTTGGATAAAATAGAACATACAATATATTGATGCTGTGGAATGGATTTTTTAGTTATTTCAACGAGAATATATGTCACCGATTATTCAAAGTGCTTGAGGAATAGTTTATCACATGAGTTCAGATTGAGAACCAAGATACCTTCTCATCAAAAGACATGCCCTAAGTGGTAAAATAGAACGAGTAGCTCCCAAAGGCAAAATACAAGGCAACGAAGATATACAAAAAACCGCACTCAGAGAAGTAAGCGAAGAGACGGGAATTCCCATAAATCAAATGAGAATAAAACAACAACTAGGAACTACTCAATTGAGAAATACAGAAAATCAAAAAGGACAAATGGACAAAGATGTGACGTATTTTTTGATGGAATATGCGGGAAATCCTGATTTCGTCAAAATAGAACATGCTGAAGGATATATAGGCATCCATAAACGATGTACACTTAACGAAGTATTGGCACTAATCTATTACCAAGATATAAGAGAACTTATTAGAAAAAGCTATTCAATAATCAAAGATGGACAAAAAAACATGGATATCAAAAAAGATTTCATAAACAAACTCGGATAATTGTAATAGAACAAAAGCACGAAGTTTTTTGATTGAATTTTTGGACTGATTACGTATACATTTGATAGGAAACAGCAAAATGATCTACTAAAAGTACTATACACAGGCCAATCGTTAGTGTTTTATATTGTATCTCATATACAATGGCAAAAAAACCAGTAGTTTCATACCAATTCATAGATGTTCCAACAAACATGCAAGAAATCGTAAAAGACATTGTTCAAAAAAATCTTGAAGGAAAAATGGATTCGTATTTTAAGAAAATTTATACCAATAAAGATACCGCGGAAATTAGAATAGATTATGTTATCGCCAAAAACAAACAGGGAAAATGGAAAGGAGATTTCAAATTTAGTTACGATGGGAAGGTATTTACCTGGTCAACAGGAGAATGATGATTTAAAATCATAGAAGATGTTCCAAATCATGGATTCGAGCATTTTAAAATGCACTTATGAAAATAATAGTTAGATATAAGACATAAATATAAAGACAAAAAAGCCTTGATACCTAACACTTTTTACTTGCTACTTAAAAAAGTTATGAAAAAAAATTATCTTACCAAAGAGGGATATGAACAGTTAGTCCAAGAGCTCAATGAACTCAAAAAAGTTAAACTTCCTAGTGTCTTAGAAAGACTAGGAGAAGCCAAAGCCATGGGAGATCTATCAGAAAACTTTGAATATAAATCTGCACTCGAAGACAAAGATTTTATCAATTCGAGAATCTGAGAGATAGAAACACTGATAGAAGATGTAGAGATAATCAAAGAAGAGAAAAAAAGCAAAACAGATAAAGTAGTGGACTATGGATCCAAAGTAACAGTAAAAATGGATGATAACGACATGTATAACGTCACTATTGTTGGTACATGAGAAACCACTATGGACTTTGACAAGAATTTTAAAACAGTAAAAGATTCTATTAAAATATCCCTTGAATCACCCATGGGACTAGCAATAAAATGAAAAAAAGCAGGAGATACCGTCAAAATGAGACTCAACAACGAAAGAAAAGAAATCAGAATATTAGACGTTAAATAAGTTAATAGCTAACAATTAATAACTAATAACTAACAATGGTTGAAATATATGTGTATTGTTAGGTATTCACTAGTAGGTATTAGTTAAATTGTACATCAGTAACATTTCGATCATTTCGCATATCAAAAGTAATCTTGCACGTAGCAGGATTCTTTTTTTTATCAAATCATTGAAGTCCAAGAACAATCGTATAGGGATCATGATAGGTAATTGTTCATTCTGAATTTATAGTGCGAAGCTGAGAAAAATCATTTTGACAATTGGACTGAATAAGATTCAATTTGTTTGCAACAACAAAATCTTTATTGACTATTTTAAACATATTGGAAATATCCAAGACCATATCGTCAGAAATATCTTTGAATAAGAAACCGAACATATTATCATCAAACGTAATCCAGAATCATGTTCCATGTTTATAGAACGTATATGATCGATACGATTCAAAATTATCTTTATTGTTTTGAATATAATCAGTAATCAAATAGGTACAATCACGAGATTTAAGGATTTTACTACATACAAAGCGCTCAATACTTACCACAGGTTTATCATTAAACACTACCTGGATATTGTTTCAAGATCTAAAAGCACTCAATTGTTGTTGATTAGAAAAATCAAGATACATAAGTTCTTTGACAAAGAAATATCTATTGGCGGTGATAATAAGTCATTGATCAGGAATTTTGATAGTGTCTACTTCTAAAATAGGCGTTAATTTAAGATATTTTTTGACCCTACCGACAAGCTCTATTTTTTTATCAACATAAGCATTGAGATTGATAGTAGAACTCTTAAGTCCAACCTTTTTTCATTCTTTATTAATTATTGAGTGGGTATACATAGGAAAATTATTGTCTACAATAATTTTGCCAGGAAAGGTAATCGATGCACCCAAGGTATACAGTGCATTGGGAGGAGTGTTCGGATTAAATCTTGCTACAATTGAGGAAATGAGTGTGACTAAAAAATATATTCACACACAAAGCACAACAAACCAAAAAATGACTTTTGGATTTAGTGTTTTTTTTTGCTTCAAATTTCTTATAACCATTGGACCACAGAGTATCTAAAAAAGCGGATACGGTGACATACTATAATCATTTTAAGAAAGAAAGCAATAGTATGAGAAAAGAGAGAAAATTTAGTCAAGCAGCCTATAGCCTATGGAAAAAAAACGAAACGAACTCATAAATGAGTTTATAGCGATAAACACTCACACAAACCTATCAGCCATCAGGGATCCAGAAGATATCGAGATCAAACATATCCAAGACTCATTGGAAATAAACAAAGTATTGGTTCTTAAGCCAGGATCAACACTATGTGATGTGGGAACAGGAGGTGGATTTCCTCTTTTGCCCATAGCAATAAGTAATCCTGGAGTACAATGTATTGGGATTGATTCCACCAAAAAAAAAGTCGAAGCCGTCAACGAAATGATTGGTACATGTAAAATAACAAACGCTCAGGCTATACGGACAAGAGCCGAAGACTATAATAAAAAAACGACCACACCAACAGAAGGATTTGATTATGTCACGGCAAGAGCAGTTGGGTATATTGACAAACTACTACCTCGAGTTCATCATCTCATCAAAAAAGGAGGCCGTCTCATCTTGTACAAGCAATATTCTTCCGAAGAAGGTCAGGATATTGTTCATTTTGGTAAAAGATATCGTTTTATTGTACAAAAAAAACATAAATATCAGCTTTTCGAGTGAGATATCCAAAGAATTATCTACGTATTGAAGAAAATATAATGAGAACGTAACTCGATAACAACACAAAAACTTGCTTTATTGTAAAATAAGTATATAAGTGGGGTCAAAAAACAAAAAATAAATGATCAAAAAAACAAAAAACCTAAAAAATATATGTATTGCGTGGTTTACTGTTTCCAGAGTTATTGTAACTATATGGAATTTAACTGCTCTGCTCTATCATGCCCTGTGGATAGGTATTGATATATGGACAAGTCTTACCATTCAAGGAACTACACTGCTTGTAGATTATCTATTGTGTGGATGGTACGAAAAAATGCTCATAGCAAGCAACAACAAAATCAACGGCAAAACTATGTTTGCAAAATGGCGTGTACTCAAAAGGATGGTAGCAAAACACGTAGCATTTACGAGTATTTTTGTACTTATTTATGTATCTACCTACTCTATCAGATTGGCTATTTTTTACCGGATCGGTTTTGGAATAGATAGCAATCAACTAAAAGAGAGCATAATCAATATGGTTATATTTACCTTGATAGCTGGACCTGTAATGGCAGCAATTGTTCTCGAACGTAAGAAAAAAGGGCGTAGTAACAGAATCACACCACAAAAAAAATGAATAATATCCGGTTCCTCATATGAGAGGAACTTTTTTTATTCAAGGAATAACAAGGTCGACATTATTCAGATTCCTAACAGAAAAAAGAGTATTTGAGGAATACTGTGCGCTAAGGTATTTTCTTTATGCAACTCAGGGATTAGATCAGAACCCGCAATATAGATAAAGGTACCGGCAGCAAAAGGGATTAATATTGTTATCATATTATTCGTATAGTGATACAATAAGAAAGCAATTACTACACCGATAACTGCAGTGAGTGCAGTCAAAAAATTGAGTAACAGTGCTTTTTTTCTACTAAATCCACCATGAATAAGTACACCAAAATCTCAGATCTCTTGCGGAATTTCATGTAAAACAACAGCAAGTGTCGTAGCGATTCCCACAGGAATACTTACTAAATAGCTTGCACCGATAATCAATCCATCGATTAAATTATGAACCATATCTCAGACCAAATTCATAATCGCAATCGGATGTGTGTGTTGTTTGGTAATCGGCATATGACAGTGATTTCGACGGATAACCTTTTCGGTAATCAAGCCAAAAAGTATTCATCAGAGAATCCACAAAGACGCTGAAATAGGCCGTCATGACTCCCCCACTACTTCTGGCAAAAGATGAAAAAAAACATCACCCAACAATGCACCAGCTGAAAAACTCACCAATCGCAAAATTATTTTTTTGAGTAAAGTCAAACGAAGTCATAGCGTCACAATACCCACCAACGCCACTACACTCACAACAATCACACTAATAATAGCATACAAAAAAGGCATAATAGTATACAAGAAAATAAAAATAAACTAATGACAAACAATACAAGACAATTGATGTTTTTTCTTCCAAGCAATTAATGTCCTAGAAGAAATACGATAAGATTCAACAATATTTTTTGCAGTAAAATTTTGGTGACAATATTGATCTACAACCATTTCTACAAATGCTTTAGAATATGTCCCTCTAATTCCTTGAGGAGTAAAAGTAGAATGACAAGTAGTACACAAAAGTCTTTGACTTCAAGCTCTCCCACGACCATATTTGATGGTAGCATCACTAGTACATTTAACACATTCCATAGACACACTCAACAAATAAATATTTTACTTGTGTTGGTATAATAAAAGAAAAAATAATTACAAGGGAAAAAATGATTGATAACCAATCATCAAGAGGGAATTCTCAATTCTCCACCAATTTATATAACTTCTCTTCTGATTCCCCTATCAAGCTTCACCAAAGTCTCATAGACAATCGTACCACTCTGTTCAGCAAGATTCATCATAGAGTTCTTGGCGCGAGGATTATCGGAAACAATCTCTACTTCATCACCTATAGATACAGAATTATCAACTATATACGTAGAAAGATTCATACAAATAGCACCTACCTGACGAAAAAACGTTTTACGATGTTTGAGAAATATCTTACCAGAAGCAGTCCTCGAAAGTCACTCGGCATAACCAAAAGGCACCATAGCAATAGTCTCTTTATCACTAGGTTTATACTCGTGATGATAACTCACTCACTCTCACGGCCAAATAGTTTGCAAACTCATTATTCTAGAACTGATAGAAATCACTGGCAATACATTATTACCATGTTTATAGAGCGAATCTTGAGGAGTCATAGGATTATACCCATACAAAGCTAGTCCTGGCCTATATGCATTGAAAAACTCGTCATTGATTTTGAACATCGCAGCACTATTGCCGATATGTCTTCGATGTGGGGTGAATCAAGCATCCAAGACTTTATAATACATACGTTTAAAACATTGAATTTGAGTGTTGATGGTAGCATCTATCATACTATCTGCATCAAAAAAATGCGACAAGACTCATTCGACAACAAGATTAGGATGGCTTTGTACTTCTTTGATAAGTCCTGGCAATTCATCTTCTTGAATACCCTCTCTATTCATGCCGGTATTGAAAAATAAATGAATTTTGGTAGCTTTGCCAAGCCTTCATAAATGTCTAATAGTTCAGATATTATATACACAAAACGTGGTTTTTTTATGATCAAAGTGCCTATAGTTCTCAAGCAGTGTTTCTCCAAGAATCAAAATAGGAAGTTTCGAATGTTTTTTGACAATAACATATTCTGGATAGCTATCTACAGCAATATAGGGGACATCAGTTCTTGCGAGTATTTTAGTGATTTCTTTGAGTCCATGACCGTAAGCGTTGGATTTGAGCACAGGAAAAATAGCAGCCTGAGGCTGAATTGATTGAAGATATGCTAGATTTTGCAGAAATACTTTTTTGCGGAGCCAGATGGTATTCATAGGCTTAACGCTGGGACTAAACAATGCCCTCAAAAATCACAACATGAATCTTGTATAACGATAAAACAAAGACAGGATAGAGAGACCACTAATTCGTCGAATTTGTCTCTACAATCTAATCTATCTCTAGAGTAATAATAAGCATAAGATATTCAAGAAAAAGCTTAATATATAATTTGATATCATATACGTAAATACTCACGCCAGACTCACGCCACGAAATAGTAATTGATGCTTAGATAAAGCAATAGTATGAAACGAGCCGAAATGGGGACCCACCTAGGGTGGGGTTTGAGGCGAGTTGGTAGAAAATCTGTTGATGAAATCAAAATACAGAGTTTTGAGTCTGGCTAGAGTTTTTGTTACTTTTGGGGCAATGCCAAAAGTAAAAAGAAAAAAAAAGCAAAAAAAGATAAAAAGCAATTTCAAAAACAGCCCAAGAAAACGAATATATGTTTAACAAAAAGATGATAAATTTTATCTTTGAGTTCTATTGAATTTTACCCATAAAAATATACTCTCGTGAAACAGAGATTTTACATTGAATGTTGAAAGATATGTTTTCACAGATAAAAACACTACTAACGAACAATTCTAGCTCATGTATAACACACGCAAATACCCTTGCCTTTACCAACAAACAAAAAACAATCCATGGCGAGGATCTTTTTTGGTGAATATCGATGTTTCTCAAACATCACGACCTCAACGCTATTTTTTGGAAACTGCTCGGAGTATCAGAAACGCTTTTGGAAGAGTACTTTCAAAACAAATACGATATGTCTACGAGAAGATGAAACAGAGAAGAAGCAAAAAATCTACCACTAAGCAAAAAAACAACGCAAGAAATCAGCAAGCATATAAGCAAAACAACCAAAAAATTAGACCTAGATATACTGTTTTTCGTATCATTTCATGATTTGTCAAATCAATTTACTGACCACCTACACACCCACAACATTAACACCGAAAGCATAATGGACAACTACAAAAAACTCAACAAAAATCCACTCATAATCAAGATGTGATTATTTGCTTTTTTGCAGATATTAAGTAAAATCTTTATAACGTTCAATTTAGATGTTAACAAGATTAAACTTATGGAAATCGAAAAAATGCAAAAAATGAACAACATCAATATGCTCTTGGATGCCGTAGAAAGCGAAATCGTAGAAAAAGAGAACACAGTGACCACAGGAGAAAAAAACAAAAAAGAAGAAAAAAAACTTACCATAGAATACTTCGGTACAGACCTCACCAAAGAAGTCAAAGATGGATTGATTGATCCTATCATAGGAAGACAAAATGAAATCAATCAGATCGTCTATACACTTTTGAGGAAGAACAAAAACAATCCACTGCTTATAGGAGAAGCTGGAGTAGGTAAAACTGCTATCGTAGAATGACTAGCACAAAAGATAGTCCAAAACGATGTTCCAGAAAAACTCAAAAACAAGAGGATATTTTTGCTCGATATGGGAACATTGGTTGCGGGTACCAAGTATAGAGGTGAATTTGAGGCGAGAATGAAATCTATTCTAGAAGAGGCAATGGATCCTACCAACAACATCATCCTCTTTATCGATGAAATCCACACCATCATCGGTGCAGGAGGACAAGAAAATGGCGATGCCGCACAGATGTTGAAACCACTGCTTTCTAGAGGAAAAATTAAACTTATCGGATCAACAACCTTTAATGAATATCAAAAATATATCGAAAAAGACGCTGCACTCAAAAGAAGATTTCAAGAGGTTATCATCAACGAACCTGATATAGAAACAACCAAACAGATTCTTGTCGGATTGAAACAGACCTACGAAGATTTTCATGGAGTACAAATCGAAGATGAAGCAATCGATGTAGCAATCAACCTCAGCAAAAGATTTATGATGAACAAGTTTTTGCCAGACAAAGCACTCGATATCCTCGATGAAGCTTGTGCAAGAAAATCTACCATGAACCAGAAGTTAGATCACGATAAAGACTATAAAAAATATGAAGATACACTTGCAAAAATACAGAAAAAGATAGAAGAAGCGATAGAAAAACAAGACTACTTCGGAGCCGCAGAACTCAAAGCCAAAGAAGAAGAAGCTAAACTGGAAATGCAAAAAATAAGAACAAATAAAAACATCCCAACACATCTCAGACAGATTATCAGCAAAGATGACATCGGTAATGTTTTGGCAGATAAGACAGGCATCCCAACAAATATTGTCAACGAATCAGAGATAGAAAAACTCAGAAGACTCGACGAACAGCTCAAAAAAAACATTGTCGGACAAGATGAAGCAGTAGAAGCGATCGTGAAAACGCTCACAAGAAGCAGATTATCAGTGATAAAATATACCAAACCAATCGGTTCGTTTTTGTGTCTAGGACCAAGTGGTGTAGGTAAAACATACTTAGCAAAACTCATCGCAAAAGAATATTTTGGCAATCCTGATGCTATGATCAGAATAGATATGTCTGAATTTATGGAAAAATACTCAGTATCGAAACTTATCGGTTCTCCAGCAGGATATGTAGGATATGAAGAAGGCGGTGGACTCACCGAAGCAGTCAGAAGGAAACCCTATTCTGTGATATTATTTGATGAAATAGAAAAGGCATCTACTGATGTATTAAATATTTTATTACAGATTTTGGACGAAGGACACCTCAAAGACGCAAAGGGAAGAATGATCGATTTCAAAAACACCATCATCATCATGACCTCAAATATTGGATCGGAAGAATTTGTCAAAAAACAAAGCACCATCGGATTTGCAACTGGAGAAAAGGGTGATATCAACGACAAAGCATTTGCAATCGTCAAAGAAAGAGTTATCGAAGAGATGAAGAACTTCCTCACACCGGAATTACTCAACAGGATTGATTACAAAATCGTATTCAAACATCTCAGCAAAGAAACATTGGCGACAATAATGAAAAATAAGATCAAAGTATTCTTGGATGCACGGAAAGTAAGTTCTGAAATTGCATTACCAAAATATTCTGACAAACAAATCAAAGATATTATCGAAAAGATCTATGAACCACAATACGGAGCAAGACCACTCGACAGGTACATTCAAGATGAGATTGAGCCACTTTTGATTAAGAAAATCATGGAAAAAAAGAAATAATTATGGTAGCATATAACAAAATAGCCACACAGAGATTGTGTGGTTTTTGTGATATATTAAAAAAACGATTCTTTAGTTGTATGGCTACCTCACCCCTCCGCTTATGCGGAGACCCTCTCCAATAAATTAGAGAGGGTAAAATATTACTGCTCCCTCTCCATGCAATGGGGAGGGT
>Ga0194063_10000570_pt1 | contig 26441 bp, 29 predicted proteins | sample SepL3720m_MetaG_FD_155459 | JGI IMG/M metagenome (GOLD analysis project Ga0194063, IMG submission 155459) | Anoxic zone freshwater microbial communities from boreal shield lake in IISD Experimental Lakes Area, Ontario, Canada - Sep2016-L373-20m | ecosystem: Environmental > Aquatic > Freshwater...
GGAACATCTCGACCCGAACCGGCGTGAACTCGCCGGCTGGAAGTGGCGCTGCGTCTGCCTTGGCGTGGGTGTGCGCTGGGTAGACATCGGTTGCGTTCTTGGTGTCGATGGCGCGCTGCGAGGCACGCAGCCAGCCGGTCTGGATGTACATCTCGGTGCCGTCGGGACGAACTTCGGTGATGGTCACCTCGAGGTCGGTATCGGGCGATGTCGACTTGATCCAGAGATCGATCGAGCCGGTTCCGATGACAGCAATGTCGCTGGTGAGAGGTGCCGTGATGTAGCCAAGCCCGGTGCCCGAAGGAATCGAGCGCCAGTCGTAGACCACATCGGCGCCCCACACGTCTTGGCTGCGTCCGCCTGGGTAGAACGCCTTTGGCAGTGCGGTTGGGTCGGCCTTATAGCTGTCGGCGGTGCCGGTTGTTTGCTTGTCGGAGTTCAGCGAACCGTTGTCGCCTAAGTACCACGTGGTTGATACGGCGCTTGGAATTGGCCATGTCTTGTAGCTCTCGATCCAACGTGGCAATGGTCCGCTTGGCACGGTCTTGCCCGAGGCGCCTTCTTCGAAAAGCACGCGCACTGTTGGCTCAGACTCAAACATCGTGAGTGATTCGGCAAGGGTCTTGCCAGTGAATCGGTCGGCAGGCAACTCGGGAGTAGCAGTGTGGTAGACGCCCGGCACGAGCACGGCTGCGACCACACGAGCGCCAGCAAGCGTCGGCACTTTCTTGGCCACGTACAACGAATAGAACTCGGCCATTCGAGCGAACACGGTTGGGCTCAACGACTCGGTGTGCAGACCGTTCACGAGGTCTACGTACAGGTGCGGAGTGCCCGTGAAATTCTTGATCATGTTCGGGAAGTGGCCACCGGTCTGCTCGTCTTGCCAAGCTCCGGCCAAGAACACAGGCACCTTGATCTTGTCGACGAATGTGCTTGGCGAGTAGGCATCGGCGAGGGTTGGGTCGTAGTAGATGTTGTCCTTGGTGACCTGCAAGAAGTCGGGGTTCTGCAAGCGCAACTTCTGGTTGTCGGCGCACTTGGTGTCGCCGCCGTCGGCCTTCTCTTTGGACCAACCCTGACCGTAGATCTTTGCTGCGTCGAAACGCTCTTGCAGGAATGGGGCGGCGAAGCCGGTGTTCAAAATGCCGCCGGGGTAACCGGTGGCGCGATACGAGTCGTCGAGCACGCTCAATGGGGCAATGGCCTCAAGGCTTGGTGGCTGCGTTGCGGCCACGAACAACTGGGTGATGCCCGGGTACGAGATGCCGCCCATGCCCACCTTGTGATCGAGCACCCAAGGCTGGGCGGCGATTGCCTCGATGGCGTCATAGCCGTCGACACTTTGTGGTCGTTCGAAGAACAGGTACGAACCGCCGCTGCAGCCGGTGCCGCGCATGTTCACGCCAACGTACGCGTAGCCCAAGGCGTTAAACAACAAGCCGAAGGTGGTGTTGGCCGGGTTGCTGGGGTCATAGCCCGAGTACTCGACCACGGTTGGGTACGGACCCTTGTCGGCTGGTCCGGGCAGCATCACGTTCATGCTCAACGTGGTGCCGTCACGGGTGGTGAGGTAGCCGAAGCCACCGGCCGGCAGCTTCTGGTCGCCATAGAACGATTGGGCCGGAACCTTCGACTCGTCGAACACGTCGGCGGGTGCGCTGGCCGTTGGGCTGGCTCCCACGGTGCGCACGATGTAGCTGCCCGCTGGAATGGTGCGCTGCAGGAACGAGCCCTGCTCGTCGGCGACGCCAGTGCCAGCAACGGTGCCGTCGGCGGCGACGACCTCGAGCTTGTCGCCAGGCGTTGCGCCGAGCACTGCGATCTGGTTCATGCCGGGTTGCACGGTGAACGTGGCCAACGGCAACGCGATCGTGGTGGTGGTGCTCTCCGGCGACGTGGCCGGCGAACTGTTCGATGAACTGCTCGAGCAGGCACCGGCGAAGGTCGCCAGCACGATGGTCGCGGCGATGAGTGATCTGGATTTGCGCATGGCTGCGATTCTGACACGGTGGGTACCTCGCGGCGCTACGCATCGAATCGACACTGCCTCGCTGGTCTCGATCAGGCAGAATGGCCACGTGCCCAACCTCGACCTCGAACTGATGCTGACCGACCTCGAGACGTTGGTGAACATCGAGTCGCCATCGCGCGATGTGCAGGCGCTCGCCGTGTCGGCTGCGGCGCTGGCTTCGCTCATCGAGCAGCGCCTCGGCGGAACAGCAGAGATCATCGATTCACCGGTCGGACCGCACGTTCGCTGGTCGGGTGGCGGTGAGCCCAAGGTGCTCGTGCTCGGCCACCACGACACGGTGTTCCCATTCGGATCGGTGGCAGCGCGGCCGTTCAAAGTTGTCGAAGGTCGGGCGATGGGCCCTGGCGTGTTCGACATGAAGGCGGGCATCGTGCAAGCCATTCACGGGCTCGCGCAGTTGCCCGATCTCTCGGGCGTCGAGATTCTTTTTTCTGCCGACGAAGAAACCGGCTCGCACGACTCGCGCGGCCTCATCGTGCAGCGTGCGCTTGCGTGCGGCGCAGCGTTAGTGCTCGAGCCCAGTGCCGATGGCGGAGCGCTCAAGACAGCGCGCAAGGGCACCGGCACCTTCGAATTGCTCATCCACGGCCGTGCCTCGCATGCCGGACTCGAGCCCGAAAAGGGTGTCAACGCGCTCATCGAAGCGGCGCATCAAGTGCTCGCCGTGAGCACGCTGGGCGACACCACTACGGGTACCACGGTCACGCCCACGCTTGCTTCAGCGGGCACCGCCGACAACGTGGTTCCAGCCCTCGCAACACTCACCATTGATGTACGCGTCGAGGCGCCAGGCGAGAAAGAGCGCATCGAGGCCGCCATGGCAGGTCTGCATCCGCACCTCAGCGAATCTCGGCTCGAACTTCGCGGCGGCATCAATCGTCCGCCAATGCCGGTGTCATCGTCGGCGTGGCTGTTTCCGCTCGCCGTGCAAGTGGCCCGCGACCTCGGGCTTGGCGAGATCGCAGGCGTGGCGGTGGGCGGCGGCTCTGATGGCAACTTCACCGCAGCCAATGGCGTGGCCACTCTCGATGGCCTTGGCGCGGTTGGTGGCGGCGCACACGCCGATCACGAATACGTGTTGGTCGCGACGATGCCTGATCGGGCTCGGCTGCTCGGCGGCATTGTGGCCGCACTGCAAGCGCGCTAGCTGCGAGCGTCTTACTTGCCGCCTTCGAGTTCGAGCAATCCGCCCGGGCCCAACGTGCCAACGCTGCGATACACATCGAGCTTGGCGCGGCTGTCTTCGATGTCGAGGTTGCGCATGGTGAGTTGGCCAATGCGATCGAGCGGACCAAACGGAGCGTCTTCGACTTTTTCCATGCTGAGCCGCTCGGGCGCATAGGTGAGGTGTGGGCCGGTGGTGTCGAGAATGGTGTAGTCGTCGCCGCGACGCAGACGCAGTGTGACCTCGCCGGTAACGGCCGAACCCACCCAACGCAGCAACGCTTCACGCAGCATCAGGCTCTGCGGATCGAACCAACGACCTTCGTAGAGCAAGCGACCAAGGCGACGACCCATCGTGCGGTAGTTCTCTTGGGTGCCTTCGTTATGAATGCCGGTGACCAAGCGCTCGTAGGCAATGTGCAACAGCGCCAGACCCGGCGCTTCGTAGATGCCGCGGCTCTTGGCTTCGATGATGCGGTTCTCGATCTGGTCGCTCATGCCGAGCCCATGGCGTCCGCCGATGATGTTGGCGGCCAACACAAGCTCGACCTGACTGGCGAACTCTTGGCCGTTGATGGCCACTGGCCAACCTTCGTTGAACCGAATGCTCACGGTCTCGGCATCGACGACCACGTCTTCGCGATAGTGAGCCACACCCATGATGGGTTCAACAATGTCCATGCTCGTGCCCAACTCTTCGAGCAGCTTGGCCTCGTGCGTGGCGCCCCAGATATTGGCGTCGGTGCTGTAGGCCTTTTCTTTGCTGTCTCGGTAGGGCAGCTTGCGCTGAATGAGGAACTCGCTCATCTCGGCGCGGCCACCGAGCTCGCCAACGAATGCTTCGTCGAGCCACGGCTTATACACGCGCAGGTTGGGGTTCACCAGCAGGCCATAGCGGTAGAACCGCTCGATGTCGTTGCCCTTATAGGTGCTGCCGTCGCCCCAAATATCGACGTTGTCTTCTTGCATCGCGCGCACGAGCAGCGTGCCCGTGACCGCGCGACCCAATGGGGTGGTGTTGAAGTAGGTCTTGCCGGCGGTGCTGATGTGGAAGGCGCCACACTGCAGCGCCACCAAGCCCTCGTGCACCAGCTCGGTGCGGCAGTCGATAATGCGAGCCAGTTCGGCGCCGTATTGCTTGGCGCGGTCGGGCACACCCGGCAGATCGCTTTCGTCTTGCTGGCCAAGGTCGGCGGTGTATGCGTAGGGAAGGGCACCCTTTTCGCGCATCCAGGCCACGGCCGCTGATGTATCGAGACCTCCGGAGAAGGCAATGCCCACTCGTTCTCCAACCGGCAGCGAAGTGAGCACCTTTGACATAGGCCCCTTACGGTAGCCACATGGGGCCAACGGCACACGGAACGTCAGCTTTTCTCGGCAGCACTGTGAGTCGGCGCAAATAATTGTTACTATGCCCGTAGTGGAAATACCGGTGCGGCGCCCGGGGCATTCAGCCCCATTCAGCGTCGTCCGATCCGTCGCTACGAATAGAAAGACCTTCCGATGACCTCGTTCGACCTTGATCTCAGTAAGTACAGCCTCGGATGGAACGACGACGTCGAGTACGCCTTCAAGTCCGAAAAGGGGCTTGACGAGGGCGTTGTCGATCAGATTTCGTGGTGGAAGGGCGAGCCCAAGTGGATGACCGACTTCCGCATGAAGAGCCTGCGCACCTTCGATCGCAAGCCAATGGCCGACTGGTTCGCCATCAACATGCCCGATCTCAACTTCCAGGACATCTATTACTACCTGCGTCCTAAGGCCGACCAGACCGACAACTGGGATGACCTTCCCGACCAGATGAAGGCCACCTACGAGAAGTTGGGTATCCCCGAGGCCGAGCGCAAGTACCTCGCTGGCGTCACCTCGCAGTTCGACTCTGAGGTCGTGTACCACCGCAACCGTGCCGAGCTCGAAGAGCAGGGCATCTTGTTCTGCGATATGGATACCGCCCTGCGCGAGTACCCCGATCTCGTCAAGCAGTACTTCGGCAGCGTCATTCCTCCTGGCGACAACAAGTTCTCAGCGCTCAACTCAGCGGTGTGGAGTGGTGGCTCGTTCATCTATATCCCACCAGGCGTCAACTGCGAGATGCCGCTGCAGGCCTACTTCCGCATCAACTCCGAAAACGCCGGCCAGTTCGAGCGCACGCTCATCATCGCCGACGAAGGCAGCCAGGTTCATTACATCGAGGGCTGCTCGGCTCCGGTGTACACCAACGACTCACTGCATTCGGCCGTTGTTGAAATCGTCGTGAAGCCAAGCGCACGCGTCACCTACACCACCATCCAGAATTGGTCGCCAAACGTGTACAACTTGGTCACCAAGCGGGCCCGGGTTGAGACCGAAGGCCATATGGAGTGGATCGACGGCAACATCGGTAGCCGCCTCACCATGAAGTACCCCAGCATTTATCTGATGGGCCCCAAGGCCACTGGCGAGGTGCTCTCGGTTGCCTACGCCGGCGCCGGCCAGCATCAAGATGCAGGTGCCAAGATGGTTCACGCGGCACCCGAGACCACCAGCAAGATCGTCTCGAAGAGCATCAGCAAAGACGGCGGCATCACCACCTATCGCGGCCTCGTGCGCGTCGAAGACGGTGCCTACGGATGCAAGAGCCACGTGCAGTGCGATGCGCTCATCCTCGATGATCAAAGCGAGAGCCGCACCTTCCCGTATATGGAAGTGGGCGAGCGCGACGCGCAGATCGGTCACGAGGCCACGGTCAGCAAGATCGCCGACGAGCAGTTGTTCTACCTCATGAGCCGCGGCCTCTCGCAAGAGCAGGCAATGGGCATGGTGGTCAACGGTTTCATCGAGCCCATCACGCGAACCTTGCCGATGGAATACGCCGTCGAGTGGAGTCGTCTCATCGAATTGCAAATGGAAGGCTCAGTCGGCTGATCGGTGGCACAATAGAGCCATGCCGATGCGCCAAGAGTGCAAGAACTTTGAGAGTCGCACCTATGCGGGCGGCGAAACTGTTCGCAAGTGCAATCTCGATCTTGCTCCCGACGCGCCGTGGCGTTGTCCCGAGAATTGTCACGCCTACGAGCGTCGCCTTGCCGATGTGAACTGGGCCGTGGGGTCATTGATCACACCTCCCACTCCACCCGAGCCGCCAGGGCTCGACGACGGCACTGCTGCGGCGGTGCTCGATGAAGCCGAAGACTTCCTCAATCAGGTTGGTCAGCAGGTCATGGCCGATATGCGCAGGGGTATTCCGCCGTTGCCCGATGAGGGCAAAGGGCTGCGCCGGTTCTTCAAACGTCGAGGCAGTAGCTAACTCAACAGCGAACTCTCGCTGGTCGCCGGCGGCAGCCGGTTAATTTCTCCTACGGAGACAGTAGTATTTCGGGGTGCATTCGTTTACCCCCGACGCCGTGCGCAGCCTGCGTTTGGCCGACACCGATTCACGGTTGGCGGCCCTTGAGCGTTTTGCTGCAGCCACGTTCCCCACCGCCCAAGACGAAATCTGGCGGTATAGCCGCATCGCCGAGCTTGATCTCGCGGCGTATTCGCCCGGCACCATGTCAACCACCATTACCGGTGCCGATTCGGTGCTCACCACCGACGAACTCGATGTCAGCGATCACTCGCTCGACCTGTTCGAAGATCTCAACCAGGCGTTCGCCTCGGTCATCCGTTTGCGCATTCCGCGCGGCAAGGTGCTCGAGCAGCCAATCGTCATCACCCATGTGTTGCAGAGCAGTGGTGTGGCGTGTTTCCCTCGCCTCGACATCGATGCTGGCGACGACAGCGAAGTCACGGTCATCGAGCGCTTCATGTCGGCCGACGATGTCACTGGCATCGTGATGCCGGTGTTGCATGTGCGGGCCCGTCAGGCCGCTCGGGTGAAGTACCTCGCGATCAACGAGCTCGGTAGCTCGGTCTGGCAGATCGCGAATCAGCAGTCGGTGGGCGAGCGCGACTCATCCACGTTGTTGTCGGCAGTGGCGCTCGGTGGCGATTACGCCCGAGTGCGCACGCACGCCAAGCTCGTTGGCCAAGGCTCGAGCACACGTCAGGTAGCGCTCTACTTCGCCGACGGTTCGCAGACTCACGACTTCCGCATCACCCAAGAGCACATCGCGCCCAAGACCAGCGCCGACCTGTTGTTCAAAGGCGCGGTCAACGATGTCGCCCGCAGCGTGTACACCGGCCTCATCAAAATTGGCCCCGACGCTCGCGGCACACAGGCCTTTCAGACCAACCGCAACCTCACCCTCAGCGATGGCGCTTGGGCCGAGAGCGTGCCCAACCTTGAGATCGAGACCAACGATGTCAAGTGCAGCCATGCCAGCACCGTTGGACCCATCGACGAAGACCAGCGTTTCTATCTCGAGAGCCGCGGCATCCAGCCCGACATCGCCGAGCGTCTTGTTGTGCTCGGCTTCTTCGACGAAGTACTTGGCCAACTTCCAACAGGCGGCCTCGCTGCCGATCTGCGTCTGCGCATCTCGCGCAAACTGCATCAGGCGATGGTGCCCTCATGAGCACTCACGTTCTCGGTGCGCTCGCCGACATTGCCCCCGGCGCCGTGAAGAAGTTTGCTGTCGGTGGGCGCGCCATTGCGGTAGTGCGCATCGGCGACGACATCTACGCATTGGGTGACACGTGCAGCCATGCCGACATCTCGCTCAGCGAAGGCGAAGTGTTGCCGGCCACTAAAGAGCTCGAGTGCTGGAAGCACGGCAGCGCGTTCAGCCTTGTCACCGGTGTGCCCAGCACGTTGCCGGCCATCAAGCCAGTGCCCGTGTACGACGTGTCTGTCGTCGACAACAACATTGTGCTTGTCATCGAAGAATCAACTGGCTCTACAGAAGGCGCTGCGTCATGACCACGCTCACCATCACCGATCTGCACGCCTCTATTGGCGGCAAGAAGATTCTCAACGGCATCAACCTCACCGTGTCATCGGGCGAAGTGCATGCCGTCATGGGCCCCAACGGCGCTGGCAAGAGCACGCTCTCGGCAGTTGTCATGGGTAAGCCCGGCTACAAGGTCACCGCGGGTTCGGTGTTTCTCGACGACATCGATCTGCTGGCGTTGCCTACGTGGCAGCGTGCGCAAGCCGGTCTGCATCTGGTGATGCAGTACCCAACCGAGGTTCCTGGCGTTGCCGTTGTCGATGTGATGACCGAGGCGTTCAAGGCCCGTGGTCGCACCACCGCCGATGTTGCGCAGATGCTGCGCACCGAGTCGGCTCGCATCAACTTCGATGAGGCGTTCCTCGAGCGCTCGCTCAACGTCGACCTGTCGGGCGGCGAGAAGAAGCGCAACGAGACATTGCAGTTGGCAATGCTGCGTCCGCGCATCGCCATTCTCGACGAACTCGACTCGGGTCTCGACATCGATGCGTTGCGCGATTGCGCTCGCCGTGTCGAGGACGCAACGAACCAAGACGGTCTCGGCGCGTTGGTCATCACGCACTACAGCCGCCTGCTCGAAGAGCTGAAGCCCGATGTCGTGCACATCTTGGTGAAGGGTCGCATCGTCGAATCAGGCGGTCCCGAGTTGGTCGATGTGCTCGAGCGCGATGGTTACGCAGCGTTCGAGTCGGCAGTGCCCGACGACGAGCCAAGCGCGCTCGACGACCTGTTCGCTGGCCCCGGCACATTACGCTGACCGCCATGTGGAACGAACTCGATGGTGTGCTCAGCAAGACGTTCAAGTTCAACGGTTTTGCCGAGGCCTTTGGGTTCATGACCAGTGTTGCGCTCATTGCGCAGACGATGGATCACCATCCCGACATGAGCATTGCGTATAGCCGGGTGTCCATCAGCATGACCACCCACGATGAGGGCAACACCATCACCGATCTCGATCGGCGCCTCGCTGAGGCCATCGACCAACTGCTGTAAACGCGCCGCTCGCTGCGTAGAGTCCAACGCATGAGTGATGTGCACCCCAATGTGTTGCGAGTGACCACCGAAGCCCGCGCTCGTGGGCTCGAGATCGTCACCGTTCGATTTCCTGAGGGCTGCAAGACCGCTGTCGACGCAGCCAACGCCGTCGGTGTTCAGGTGGGTCAGATTGTGAAGAGCCTCATTTTTGCCGTAGATGGCGAAGTGGTCTTGGCCTATGTGAGTGGGTCGAACCAGCTTGATGAGAAGAAGCTTGCGGCCGCTGCGGGTGGTGTGAAATGTGCTCGGGTCGATGCCGACACAGTGCGCAGCGTCACCGGCTTTCCCATCGGTGGCGTACCTCCGTTTGGTCATGCCACCGAGCTGCGCGTGTTCATCGATCCCGATCTGTTGCAGCACCCCGAGGTGTGGGCGGCGGCCGGAACATGGCACGACGTCTTCGGCATTGAGCCGCACAAGCTGGTCGAGGCCAGCGGCGGCCTGGTCACCGACCTCAAGCGCTGAAGGTTGCCAACTTCAAGATGTGAGATGCTTGTCGGATGTCTTCTGAGCCACACTCTTGCCCCGAATGTGGATTCGTCTGGGATGGCGTCAGTCGGGCTGAAGCAATCAGTGGAATCAATGAATCAGTAGCTGCCTTTGTTGGCGTTATTGAGTCTGCCGGTGAAATGGCATTAATTCGGCCTGAATCACTTCGATGGAGCATCGTGGAATACGCGGCGCACCTTCGTGATGTGTTCATTAGTTTGAGGGAGCGCACCATCCTTGCATCGGTCGTCAACAATCCGACCGGACAACCGATTTACCGTGATGAACGAGTGAACTTGGGGTTCTACGCACTTGACACTATTGATGGTTCTGTCGATGGTCTCCGATTCGCTGCTGACCTCCTGTCGAAGACGATTACTGCACTTCCAGATGGATATGAGAATCGGACGTTGGTCTACAGTCCGGTTTCGAATGCCCAAGTGACCATTGGATGGATGGCTGCCCAAGGTTTCCATGAGGCATTTCATCATCTGCTTGATGTGCGTCACAACTTGAAGATGTAGGGATAGCGACAGGTTGCCTAAACCAAAGGCGGCGTGCCGCCATTTGGTCATGCCACCGAGTTGCGCGTGTTCATCGATCCCGATCTGTTGCAGCACCCCGAGGTGTGGGCGGCGGCGGGCACATGGCACGACGTGTTTGGTATCGAGCCGCACAAGCTGGTCGAGGCCAGCGGCGGTCTGGTCACCGACCTGAAGCGCGCTTAACTTCTGGTAACAGGTTGAAATAAACAGTCACTACAAGGGTGTCATCGGTGATTGTCTCGCCGACGCGGGTCCAGAATGCGAGGTGACTCGCCCGAAAGTCTGATGCATCTACATCGCCTTCCGCTTCTGCAAGAGCAAACTCATCGGGTACATCGGCAAACCGGACAATTTCGGCATGGGTGACTTCTAACGTTCCCACATGGTGTCCGTCGTTATCGACCATGGCAAGCAGCTCGCCAATATGTTCGATCTCTTCTCCCTCGGTCTCGTATTCGCTCAGCAGACCGGCTGTAGCGCGCTTGTTTCCGTGGAGGACAAAGTTAACCAGTGCTTCACGCGAGGCTCCGGGCGTGCCGAACTCGATCACGCGCAGGTTGTCAACTCGTGGAAACATTTTGGGCAGTGTACTTATGCGTGGAATTCGCATAGGGGTTTCCTAAATCAACGGTGGCGTGCCCCCGTTTGGTCATGCCACCGAGCTGCGCGTGTTCATCGATCCCGATCTGTTGCAGCACCCTGAGGTGTGGGCGGCGGTCTGGTCGCCGACCTGAAGCACAGCGAGCAGAAGTCTTGAGCTGCGAAATAGGATTCGTCACATGCTGACTCCTGCATTGGTTGCTGAGCCCAGCAAGACGTTCCCCGTGGGAGTCATCTCTCCCGTGCTCTCGAAAGAAGGACACAAGTCATGAGTGCATCAACCGATTACATCGAAGTAGAAATAGCCGTTGCCGCCGATGTCGCAACGGTGTGGTCGTTTGTCAGCGACATCAATGTTCCTGCGCAGTTCTCCCGCGAATTTCTGGGAGCCGAATGGCTCGACGCGCCCGGTCTTGGCGGCACGTTTCGTGGTGACAACGCCGTTGGGGAGTACAAGTGGTCAACCACGTCGGTCGTCACCGACTTCACCGAAAATGAATCATTCGCATGGACGGTCGGTTCGGTTGAAGAGCCGGTCGCAGTGTGGGGCTTTACGCTTTCCGGCCACGACGGCGATGTGCTGTTGACGATGCATGCAACGATGGGGCCGGCGATGAGCCCTCCACGCGCATCTGCTGCAAAGGATCCGGAGAACGCAGAGACGATTATCTCAAAGCGTCTTCACCAATGGTCGAAGAACATGACAGCCACAGTCGAAGGCATCAAGTCGCTCAGCGAGCACTAGACAACGGCACGTACGTTCAGTACTTCGCCAATCTGTTGATCACCGCCTGGAGCTAGGCGAGGGCGTCGCGAAGGCCGCTTGTAGCGGTGTCACCAATCTTGTTGAATACTTTTCCAAGCACAAGATTCATTCCGGCAATAATCCAATTTGCAGTCAGCGTTGCGTCGTAAATCACTTCGCAACCGGTGGCCGTCTTGTTGATCGTCACGCGATCGACGGACGTGAAGAATGTGTTGACGCCTCGCACCAAGATGTTTGAGAATTCGTCGTACTCGGTGGTGGTGTAACGCAATGTTGACGTGGATTTTCTGAAACCCTTGACCGTCACGTCAAAGATGGTTCCAAGGCCTGCGCCAGTGCCTTCAACTTGTACAACCTTGACAACACCCTTGTCCCACTTGGCAAAGTTATGAAGGTCCGCCATGTAAGCAAACGCCTCTTGTTGGGTCAGCGAACTTGGAATTGTTGTGACATATCTGGCCATCGGCTCACCGTACCGCAATGCATGTGTCGAATGGCCAGCCCCCGTTTGGTCATGCCGCCGAGCTGAGCGTGTTCATCGATCCCGATCTGTTGCAGCACCCAGACGCGGGTCCTTCACTAGATTTGAGAAATGACTAGAAGTACTCAGTCGAGAGGGACCCTCGTTTCTTCTGAGAAGTTGGGCGCCCATTCGGCACTGAAACTTCGCATTGCTCAGCGCGCTGCTCGCATACCGAAGCGCTTTCCTGTGCGGCACGGAGTTGTGCTGTACCGCATCACATACTGGACTCAACTCTCTGGGCAGCCACAGCTAGCTACGGGTCTTCTCGGAGTGCCAAAACGTCATCGTGCACGCACTTCTGTGATGTGGCTGAACGGTACAAACCCGACACGATCGGAAGCTCCATCATCCGGCGGCTTGATTGGGTTGTTAGTTGGTGCGGTGTTTGCCGGAAGTGGGCACTTACTTCTTGCCCCCGACTACATCGGTCTTGGCACATCAGATACCTATCACCCCTACATGCATACGGTTTCCACTGTCGACGCAGCGACTGATTTCATTCGTGCAGTAGCCACGTACTGCGAACGTGAGGGTATTGAGTGGTGCCCGCAGTTGATGTTGGTGGGGTACTCGCAGGGAGCACATGCGGTGGCAGTTCTTCAGCGTGCGCTTGAAGCCTCGCCAATCGAGGAGGCCAAGGTGCTCGCCGTTGCGAGTATTGCCCCGCCGCTTGACTTGGCGAACGTCACGTTGCCGTGGGCATTGGAGGGCCGTGCAGCAAGCCACAGCACATATCTCGCGTACATCGCGCACTCATATTCCCGCGCCTACAACCAACCGCTCGAATCATTGCTGACGGACGATGCTGCTGTGTTGGTGAAGAAACTCTTTGATGGGCTTCATGCAGGCGATGACATCATGAAACAGCTACCACCGACTCCGCTTCCGATGTTTCGAGAAAGCTGGGTGCAGGGTTACCGCGCCGGCCAATCGTCCTGGTTCCGTGATGCCCTCGAGGAGAACGAAGCGGTCAAGTGGGCGCCGCGTGCACCATTGCGGTTGTACTACGGAGAAGCCGACGTCGACGTCCATCCGAACGATGCGTTGCTTGGTGCAGAGAAGATCCGTGAACGTGGTGGGAATGTCGAAGTAGTGCCTGTCGGTGATTTCGACCATGCCTCGGTCGTGTACCACGCGGTCCCGTTGGTGCAGGAGTGGTTCGCGCGGGCGTAGCTCAGGCGAGGATCAGTAGGGCCGCCATCACTGCTTCGATAACCAGGCCGGCCACATTTCCCTTCGTACATGACTTCCACTGATTTCGGTGCCTCTCTACAATCACCGCATGACGAGCAGTGAAGAAACCCGTCGAGTCCTTCGTGCCTATGCAGAGGCGTGGCTCTCGGACAAGCATCCGCACGAACCTCGCGTCGGCTGATCGATGTAGAGGACGTGCTGGTGGGCGATTCCCTTGGCGCCTTGATTGCCGTCGAAGACCTCGGGGACCCAGCCCAGCGAGTACGTCGCATGACGAAGTTGAGCGAGTAAAAAACGAGAGTTAGGGTTGGAATATGAGTGCTGAACCACCTATGCCGGAAGACCTCGAGAGCATCCTCATTTCTGTCGCAGATCGCGAATCTGCGTTAGCCGGGCGGTCCACAAGAAGTGAGCACGTGAGGGCCGAGGGTCTCGTGGCCGCACGGTACTGGGGTGGCGTTCAGTATCGAATGATCGTCACCTTCCTAGTGTTCGCGGTGTGCTGGACGGGCGTCTTGGTTCTCGGCCTCAAGGGCACGTTGCCGTTGTGGCTCGGGCTGATCCTCAACTCCGCATTTGCCTCAACCTTCTACATGCCGATGCATGAGGCGGCCCACAAGAACATCGTGGGCCGGGCGTCTGGCAGCAGGGTGATCGAGGAGGTAATCGGGCGCCTCGCATCCATTCCTACGGGAATCGAGTTCGCCTCCCACCGCGCCGGGCACATGCGGCACCACGCATACACGAACGATCCGGCTCGCGATCCCGATCACTTCACGGAGGGTCGCCTGAGCGAGCTTCCGGTGAAGTTCTACGGCATGACGATGCTCTACGCCTTCCTGCCGTTCTTTGCTCTGGTCAAGCCGTTGCGCGTTCTGCTGCCGGCTGTAATCCGCATGAAGTTGGAGAGCAGGGACGGAACCGCGGCCGAGGGGAAGGCGCAGATTCGTTATTGGCTACTGACGACGGTTGTCCTCGTGGCTTGTTTCGCCACCGGTCATGGAGCGGCAGCCTTGTGTCTATGGTGGCTGCCTGCACGAATTCAGCTCTGTTGGCTCATGTTCATCTTCGCGTGGTTCCCGCACCACCCGGCCCGGGAGACCAGTCGCTATCGCCACACTCGCGTGGCGGTGTTCCCTGGCTCGGGTCTCCTTATCCGAGGTCACGATTACCACGCCGTTCACCACCTGTTCCCGCGGGTGCCGCACTACAAACTGAAGGCAGTGTGGAACGAACTATCGGAAGATCTCGTGGAGCGAGGTGTTCGCGCGGAGGGCCGAGCGAAGGACGCGACAACAGCAGTTGTTTGGTGAAACTCGGGAACCGGACACCGCGCACTGCGGTGTGGGCGTCGCCGGGAACATGGCACACCGCCGATGTGTCGCCGGGCTCTACGGCTTCGTGTGTGTTCATCACATCCGGGCTCGGTACGCAGCACCGCACTCGTTGATAACGTGCCGACGATGAGCGCTGCGAAGGTGACAGGACCCGCTTCGTACTTCCCGTCGATCGAGAAGAAGTACGGCCAGCCGATCTCGCATTGGAAGTCGCTGCTCGCGGCCATGCCCGGGGCGAGACACTCCGAGATGGTCGCGATGCTCAAGAATGACCATTCGATGGGGCACGGCCACGCCAACGCGATCGTGGCTCACTATCGAGCAGAGCACGGTCTGTGAGCGGATGAATTCGTCGCCGATTCTTCATCTGTCAATCCCCGTGGGCAACCTCGACGAAGCGCGACGCTTCTATGTCGACGTGCTCGATTGCAGGCTGGGCCGGGTGCGAGACGAGTGGTTTGATGTCTGGTTCTTCGGACTGCAACTCACGCTCCAGCTACGCCCCAACGAAGTGAGGCCGGCCGACCAGCAAGGTGTCGCGCATTTTGGAGTCGTCCTGCGCAGCAGGAAGGAGTTCGACGCTCTTGTTGCGAGGGTCAACGCTTCGGGCGTTGCGTGGATCACCCCACCTGAGTTACACACAGATCCCGCCCTCAGCGCGAAGGTGGGCGGCAAGTTGTCTGACCCGAGCGGCAATGTCATTGAGCTCAAGTACTACGACGACGTCACCGAACTCAGGGTCGGCTGATCCTCGCCAGAAGTGTCAGCTACGACGCGAGTGCTCCAGCGAAGACCTGCCATGCGAGCAACGACTTCGCCACGAAGCTGAGGATGATGTACACCCGTTCGCCGTGCAAGTAGTCGGCCCACTTGCCCTTGGCGCGGTACTGCAACCACTGCACGATTGCGAAGCAGTTGAACAGCACGAACAACGACACCACGATGCCGTACACGAAGCCGGGAACGGTGGTGTCCGAGGGACCCTGAGGCGAGAACATGTTGATGGCGATTGCGATCCACGGCACCGACCCAGCGATGCAACCGAACCAGAACGGGCGCCGGTCGCCATTGCCTGGAGTGGTGTAACGCTCCTGCAGCCAACCGAACAGGATCATGCTCGCATTGACCCCGAACACCGCGAGTAGGGCGATGTAGTCGGCGACGCCATTGAGCTGCAGGATGACCACGATCATGATCGACGACGAGAGCGCGTACTCGACCCAGCGGTAGACGTTGATGTGCCGAGCGAGGCCATCGACGTATTTCGGGAACACCCGAGGTGAGCTGACGAAGAAGTGAAAGAACGCCGACAGCGCCATGAACGCGGCGACCATGTAACCGATGTTCAAGCTGAACAGTTCGATGGGATCGGAGAAGTTTCCGGTGCCGGGCGCCTCGGTGAGGTATATGGCTCGCACGGGGAGCGAGGCGTTGTTTGCGAGCAGAAGAATTGCGATGAGGGATGCGAGGTGCAAGCAGCCCGCCAGCACATTCATCTTTTTGAGGGCGGCGAAGCGTGAATCCATGAGTGGAAAATAGCATCGAACGCGAAGTCCGCTGGCGATGCGAGCGTCGCTCGTTAGTCTCGCGGCATGTCATTCGACCTCGCCGCTGGACTCGATCTCGACAGTTCGTTCACGCGACGCGAGCTGTATGCGCAGCGGTTAGCGAACACTCGGCGATTCATGTCATCGCTCAACGTTCCCGTCGCGTTACTGCGTGATCCGTTCAACGTGCGCTACGTCACCGGGGCGACGAACATGACGGTCTTCAACCTCTGCGTTCCTGCCCGGTATCTGCTGGTGTTCGCCGATGGGCCGGTGATCCTGTTCGATTACCTCGGAGGTGAGCATTTGTCGGCGGGGCTGCCGACTGTTCATGAGGTGCGCATCGCCCATGGCCTCAGCCACGTGAGCAGCAACGGCTTCACGTCGGCCGAATGTGTAGCAATGGCGGGCGAGATAGCGACGCTCGTTCGGCAGCACTGTGGTGAGGTCGCGACCTTGGCCGTCGACAGTTTCCCGTTCGCTGCGGTCGATGCCCTCCGTGCTGAGGGCTTCGGGATCACCGATGCCGACGTGTTGATGAGCCGCACGCGACGAGTGAAGCTGCCTCTCGAGATTGCCTACATGCGCGAGGCGATGCGTCGCACCGTTGGCGCCGTCAAGCAGATGCAGGATGCGCTCCGCCCGGGTATGACCGAGAACGAGTTGTGGAGCCACTTTGTTGGCGGGCTCATTGCAGGGCACGGAGAGCTGGTGTCCACTCGGCTGCTCGAGAGTGGTCCGAACACGTTTCCGTACTTTCAGGAATGCGGCACCCGCGTCATTGAAGACGGAGATCTGGTGTGCCTTGATACCGATGCGATTGCATTCGAAAGCTGTTCGGTCGACTTCTCCCGAACCTTCCTCGCCGGCGACGGTCCAGCACGTCCGCAGCAGCGTGAGATCTATCAGCGCGCCTACGAACAACTTCGGCACAATGTGTCACTGATCGGCCCAGGCGTGTCATTTGAGGACGTGGCCCGTAACGCATGGCCGGTTCCCGAGGAGCATCGGTCGAGCGGCTACTACTGCATCGGCCACGGCCTCGGGATGATTGGTGAGTATCCGAACCTCCCATTCCATACGCCTGGTGTGCCGTACCCACTCGACGACGCCTTCGAGCCGGGCATGGTCTTTTGCGTGGAGAGCTACATCGGTTCGGCCAGCAGTGGCGAGGGCGTGAAGTTAGAGGATCAGTTGTTGGTCACCGAGGCCGGCATCGAGATCATGAACGACTACCCGTTCGAGCAGCGACTCCTGTCTCGGTAGCGGCTTCGTTGTCCGGCCTGAAGCGTGGCGCGTGCGCTACGACCTGTCGGGTCGAGGTGTGCCCGGCAGCAGTCGTCGCGCCCCGGGGCCTTCGACAGCCATTGCATCATCAGGGTTCACCAAATGGCAGCGCTGAAACGAGAGACAGCCGCAGCCGATGCATGTGGCGAGGTCGTCGCGAACTCGCTCGAGGTACTCGATCTGTTTCTCGAGTACTTGTTTCCAGCGCATCGCAACAGGCCCCCAGTCTTCTTCGCGGGGTGTGCGCCGCGCGGGCAGATCGTCGAGTGCTTCCTTGATCGTTACCAATGGGATGCCGACGCGTTGCGAGGCCCGGATAAAGGCGAGGCGGCGCAGAACGTCTCGGCCGTATCTTCGTTGGTTACCAGCGTTACGAATGCTTGAGATCAACCCTTCGCGTTCGTAGTAGTGCAGCGCGGATACAGCGACGCCGCTGCGCTCAGCGACCTGGCCGATGGACCACTCTGCAGGTGAAGTTGAAGTTTGGGGCATTTCTCGACAATAGCGCTTGACCTCAAGTTGGGTTGAGGTGCGAGGATGTGCGCACCCCCTAAATCAACGGAGTGAAGAAGATGGAAAAGTTCATGGTGCTGTGCACCTTCAAGCAAGGAACAGTGATGAGCGACCTGTTTCCGCTCGCAGTCCCCGTGATGCCTGGCGGTGCAGCATGAGCATCTTCACGAACGCTGAGATCGAGTATCTGAAGTCCCAACCCTTGATGCGGTTCGCAACCTCGTCACCGTCGGGCCGTCCCGACATTGCGCCTGTTGTTTTTGAAGTCGAGGGCGACGACATCATCACGGCGGGTTTCGACATCACCCACACGGTGCGTTACCGCAACCTGCAGACGAACCCTCAAGTGTCCGTGGTGATCGACGATCTGGCATCCACGAATCCTTGGTCGCCACGCGGCATCAAGATCATCGGGTCGGCCGTCATCGAGTTGAAGGATGACGCCCCGAGGTTTCGGATCACTGCCGACGTGATCATCAGCTGGGCGATCAACGACACGACTCCGGGAATCCCAAAGATGGAGCGTCGAAAGGTTCGCTAAGCGAGAACGAGTGGGTACGCTGTTATCACTTAATAACATAAGTGATAACGAAGGTGGGTGCCGTGAACGATCGTGTGGCCTGGCCGGCTGTCGAATTCGAACCATACGACTGGGATAGCCGGGACGACCTTCCGGCGTCGCGACAGGATCGTCTGCGCGCCCGCAAGCCGTATCACGCAGCGATTCCACCCCCCATCGCCGATGTTCGGGTAGCGCTGCCGACGGAGGTGCTTGCAGCTGCCGAGGACGCGTGCACTGAGATTGCTCGCTTCGACACTATGGCCGCTGCCGAAATAGCGCCCTTCGCTGCGATTCTGCTTCGTTCGGAATCGGCCGCCTCATCGAAGATCGAGAACCTCACTGCTTCGGCCCGGGCGATAGCCGAGGCTGAACTTGGCCGTGGGACCCGCAACGCAGCCCTCATCGTGGCCAACGAACGGGCGATGAGCGCCGCAATTTCACTCGCTGACAGACTTGACGGGCCAGCCATCTTGAATATGCATGACGCTCTCTTGAGTCACAGCGCCCCGCGCATCGCGGGTCGGTGGCGCGAGCGGCAGGTGTGGATCGGCGGCAGCGACTACAGCCCTCACGGTGCTCAGTTCATCCCCCCGCACCATGACCGGGTGCCAGCCGCCATCGACGATCTGATTCGATTCATTGCCCGCACCGACATCCCGACGCTCGCTCATGCAGCGATCGCCCATGCGCAGTTTGAGACCATCCATCCATTCCCGGATGGCAACGGCCGAGTGGGGCGCGCCCTTGTTCATGCTCAACTACGCCATGCTCAGCTCACCCGTCAGGTCACCGTGCCTGTGTCTGCCGGCCTGTTGGTTGACCTTGACTCCTACTTCGCTGCGCTCGGCGCCTATCGCGACGGCGATCCAGTGCCGATAGTCGAACGGTTCGCCGCCGCAACATTCGTCGCGCTCGCTAACGGCCGCCGTCTTGTTGCCGACCTGCATCGTGTCAGTGACGAATGGTCGCAACGGGTAAAGGCTCGTCGTGACGCCACCGCATGGAAAGTTGCTGAGATCTTGCTGCGGCACCCAGTGGTCAACGCGTCGTCTTTGAGTCGTGAACTCGGTATTCCTCAGCCGAACGTATATCGAGCGATCCAACCGCTTGTCGATGCCGGTGTACTCATCGAATTCACGAACAACAAGCGCGACCGACTGTGGCGCGCACCCGACGTGCTTGAAGCGCTTGACTCGTTTGCCGCTCGCGCTGGGCGTCGACAGCGGCCTCGTTGAGGCACGATCAACAGCGCGGCGAAGGCCTCGCTACGAGTGGGCGATCGCTCTACGCAGGTTCGCTAGGCGAGTCAGCGGATGCCGGTGTCGTAACTGAAGGTGAGCGTGAGCGCCGATGCTCCCGCGGTGGCCGACTGGGCAGATGGCGTACCCATCAGGCCATCCGCCGGCTGGGGAGTGAAGGTGTAATCGCCCGCAGGAAGTGGAATGGTGAATCGTCCGTCGGCGTCGGTGCGAACGGCGTCGACACGATCACCTGTGGCATTGGTAATGACGATCTCGGCGTCAGCAACGGGTCGGTCTGCGCATTGCGGATCGGGCGGATTCTGCACCGCGGGACAATGAGGTCCAGAGAGTGCAACTCCGCTCACGGCGAAGCGCTCAACGGATCCGCCGTTGCCGTTGCCGTTGTCGGCGGTGGATCCGCAGGCGGTGAGAACGACAGCGATGAGGCACGCAGCCAGCGTTCGCACTAGAGCACCTTCCGGAAGATCTTGGCCTTGCGATCGGTGTATGGCGGGTAGGCGAGCGACGGATCGAGCTTGGTGCCGCGCGAGAGCACTGGCTTCATGTGCTGGAACAAACGCACGCCCGACTTGCCGTGGTATCCGCCCATGCCGCTTTCGCCGATACCGCCGAACGGCAGATGCGGGTTGGTGAGATGCATCAGCGTGCCGTTTACCGTGACGCCGCCAGCAGTGGTGTGAGCCAGCACATCGCTCACTACGGCCTTGTTCTCGGCGAACACGTAGAGCGCCAATGGGTGTGGGCGGGCGTTGATGTGATCGATGGCCTGCTGAGTAGACGACACCGAGATGATGGGCAGCAACGGCCCGAAAATTTCTTCGTTCATCAACGGTGATGCCATGTCGACATCGGCCAAAACGGTTGGAGCGATGTAGCGGGTCTCGGCGTTGGTCTCGCCGCCGATGATGTTCGTGCCGCTGCCAAGCATTCCCTTGAGGCGATCGAAGTGGCGAGGCGACACCACGCGTCCGTAGCTCTCGCTGGTCTCGGGATTGGCACCGTAGAAATCGGTGATGGCCTTGCCGAGTTCGTCGATGAAGGGCTGGCGCACTTTCTCGTTCACGAGGATGTAATCGGGCGCAACGCAGGTCTGGCCGGCATTGAGCCACTTGCCCCAGGCAATGCGACGGGCAGCAACCTTGATGTTGGCCGAGCCATCGATGATGACTGGGCTCTTGCCGCCGAGTTCAAGGGTGACCGGTGTGAGGTTGTTGGCGGCGGCCGCCATCACGATGCGACCGACCGTGCCGTTACCTGTGTAGAAGATGTGATCGAAGTGTTGCGACAACAGGTCGGTTGTCTCTGGCACGCCACCCTCGACCAACACAACGGCCGAGTTGTCCATGTACTTGGGCACCAATCGGGCGAGCACAGCCGACGTTGCTGCAGACACTTCTGATGGCTTCATCACCACGGTGTTGCCAGCAGCAATCGCCCCGGCCGCAGGGACCAGCAGCAACTGAATGGGGTAGTTCCAAGGAGCAATGACTAACACCACGCCGAGGGGCTCGGGCATGAGGGTTGACTTGGCCGGCATGGTCACGATGGGTGACGGCACGCGCTGCGGCTTGTTCCACTTCTTGAGGTTCTTCAGCATCTGCTTGATTTCGCCGGTGACGAACGCAATGTCGGTGATGAAGCCTTCGACGGTTGGCTTGCCAAGGTCGGTGCGCAACGCGGCGAGCAGATCGGCCTCGTTCTCTTCGAGCAACTTGATCATCTGCTCGAGTTGGTTGCGACGCCAGGCGAGTGGGCGGGTGCGACCTGTTTTGTAGGTGGCGCGAAGTGTGGCGGCGTGCGATGTCATGGGTCTATTCGACCACATCAAGCAGGATGTTGTCTCACTCGGGTTCGAACGTGCTCTGTGTCTCTGCCGTACGCGGCTGAATGAAGATCGATGTGGCGCGTGACAGCACCTGACCGTCGAGGGTGAGCTCGCCCGACAGGTAGAGCTTGCGTCCGTCGCGGCGCTCGATCCAGCAGGTGCACAAGAGTTCGCGGTAGAGCGGAACTGGCGCCACATAGCGAATCGTGAGCTCGCCGGTGAACGCACCCTGGCCGATGACGGCAAGAACCGAACCAAGAATGTCGTCGAACAGCGCGGCCACAATGCCGCCGTGGCAGCGCTCGGGGGCGCCTTCGTGCGCCGCCCCGAAGGTGACCTTTGCTTGCACTCCGTCGCCGTGGCGGCGAACGTCGGGCTCCACGCTCCATGGGCTGGTGATGCCGGAAATCGGACGATCGCTCCAGCTAGCGACTACTTCGCCTTCGGCGATGTTGGTGTTCCAGTGCTCGTGAAAGCCTTGCTTCTCACGGGCCCGATGCTCGCCTTGCACGAGGCGCTGCGAGTAAGCCGTGAGTGCCTCGGCCATTTCGGAGAGCAGTTGATCGTCGGCTTGGTGCCCCACGATGTCGTGCCCGAGTTGGCGAAGTGCGGCGCCAAGGTGGGCACGAGAACTGGAGGGGTCTGAGGTCACGAATCCGAATCTAACGCCGCGTCAGATTTTCCGCATAGTGCAGAGTACGGTTACCACCCATGGGAGATTTACAGCCACAGCTCGACTTCAAGCCGTTCGACGCAGACAACCACTATTACGAAGCGCTCGATGCGTTTACGCGCCACGTGCCCAAGGCAATGCAGCCGCGTTGCGTGCAGTGGAGCGAGATCGATGGCCGCAAGTATCACGTGGTCGGTGGCCGCGTCAGCCGAGTAGTTGCAAATGCAACTTTCGATCCAATCGCGAAGGCCGGCGCAATGCACGAGTACTTCCGTGGTAATCCCAATGGCCGCAACCCGCTCGAGATGCTTGCCGACCGCGAGCCCATTCCTGCCGCATATCGCAACCGCGATGCGCGCCTCGCAGTGCTCGATCAGCAAAACCTCGAGGCCTGTTGGTTGTTCCCAACGCTGGGCATCCTCTACGAAGAGTTGCTCAAGCACGACATCGAAGCGGTCACCACCACGTTCACCGCGTTCAACCGCTGGCTCGACGAAGACTGGGGCTGCAACTACCAGAACCGCATCTACGCCGCCCCGTACATCACCTTGGCCGATCCCGAGTGGGCCATCAAAGAGCTTGAGTGGGCGCTCGACCGTGGCGCTCGCTGCATCATCATGCGCCCTGCTGCCCCAACCACCGCGTCGGGCCCTCGTGCCGTCAGCAACCCAATGTTCGATCCATTCTGGGCTCGGGTCAACGAAGCCGGAATCACCGTGGTTGCTCACGCTGGCGATAGCGGTTACTCATCGAACGGCTACGCGGTCGATGGCTTTGGTGCCACGTTCAGCGGCGGCTACGGCCCATCGGTCAAGGCGTTCCACATCGAGCGCGCGGCCTATGACTTCCTCATCACATTGAGCTTCGACAAGTTGTTCGAGCGCTTCCCGAACTTGCGCATTGCGTCGGTAGAAAACGGCTCAGAGTTCTTGCCCGATCTCGTGCGCAAACTGCGCAGCTACAACGGTCGCATGCCTGGCTACTTCAAGCAGGATCCACTCGAGTTGTTCCGCCAGCACGTGTGGATCAACCCATTCTGGGAAGACAACCCAGTAGAGATCGCTCAGATCGTCGGCGCCGACCGCGTGTTATTCGGCAGCGATTGGCCGCACATCGAAGGCATGCCACAGCCGCTCGATTACCTCAGCGAGCTCACCAGCTTCAGCGATGCCGATCGTTTGCTGATCATGCGCGACAACGTGCGCGGCCTCACCAAGCTTGCCGCCTGAGCCAATGGCTTAGAGGTCGGCGAGAGCGGTGTCTTTCGCCCAGCGATAGTCGGGCTTGCCTGCAGGTGAGCGCACGATTGCATCAACCACGGTGAGCTTGCGCGGCACCTTGTAGCCAGCGATGTGGCTGCGGCAGTGCTCTTGCAATGCCTCGAGCGATGGCGCCGTGCCCACGCGTGGTTGCACCACAGCGACCACGCGTTCGCCGAAGCGTTCGTCGGGAACGCCGATGACCACTGCGTCGAACACTTCGGGGTGGCTCTTGAGCGCGTTCTCTACTTCTTCAGGGAAGATCTTCTCGCCACCCGAGTTGATGCATACCGACCCGCGGCCGAGCAGCGTGATGGTGCCGTCGGCTTCGAGTCGAGCGAAGTCGCCGGGGATCACGTAACGCTTGCCGTCGGCAGCGATGACAAACGTGGCTGCAGTCTTTTCTGGATCCTTGTAGTAGCCAATGGGCAGGTTGCCGCTGCGGGCGAGGCGACCAATCTCGCCGGTTCCGGCAGGGATGGGTTTGAGGTCGTCGTCGAGCACAACGGCGTCTTTCACCGGAGCCACTGTGGGGCCGCCCTGGATTGCAGTGCCCTTCGCGACCACGCTGATGCCGTTTGCGCCACCCTCGCTTGAGCCGATCGAGTCGGTGATGACGATGTTGGGGAAGTAGTCGAGGAACGAATCTTTGAGGCCTTGACTGAAGAGCGCAGCCGTTGACGAAATGGCAAACATTGAGCTGAGGTCATGGGCCTGTGGATGTTCGTTGAGTTCGTCCATCAGTGGGCGCGCCATTGCGTCGCCGGTGATCATCAACAGGTTCACTTTTTCGGCTTCGATGAGGCGCCATACTTCGGCTGCAGCGAACTTGTCCATCAACACAATTCGGTTGCCGGTGAAGCTTCCGCCCATCACGCTCCACTGCGCAGCGCCGTGCATCAGTGGCATGGTGGGCAGGCTGGTCATCGCAAAGGCATTGCCCTTTTCGATGAACTCTGTGGGATCGGTCATCACGTGACCGCTACGAATATCGATGCCGCCACCGAGCGCCATCAGCACGTCTTCGTGGCGCCACAACACGCCCTTGGGCATGCCGGTCGTGCCGCCCGTGTAGAGGATGTAGAGATCGTCGTTGCTGCGCGGAGCGAAGTCGCGCGCGGCCGACTGCGTGGCGAGTGCGGCTTCGTAGTCGTCGCCGAGCACCAGCACATGGGTGAGCATTGGCGAGTTAGCGCGAACGCCTTCGACACGTTCGAGGAACTCGGACGCAACGACCAACGCTTTGAGATCGGCGTTGTCGAAGATGTAGGCCAACTCGTCTTCGACGTAGCGATAGTTGATGTTCACCCAGACCGCGCGCAGCTTGAACACTGCCCACAGGGTCTCGACCCACTCGGCGCAGTTGAGCGCATAGATGCCGACGTGGTCGCCGGGGCCAACACCTTGAGCGGCAAGGTGATGTGCGAGCTGATTGGCGCGGGCTTCGGTCTCGGCGTAGGTGCGTCGGGTGTCGGCACACACGATGTAATCGCGGTCGGGCCATTCGTCGACTGCTTGCTCAAACAGGTCGGCGAGATTGAACGTTGTTGCTGGCATCCGGCTATTCCAGCACATTTCTGACGCCTCGTCAGATACGAGCGGCGCGTGGCACGCTGTTGCAATGGGTGAACTTCGATTTGATGGTCAGGTAGCGGTAATTACGGGTGCTGGACGCAACCTCGGACGCGAGTACGCGCTGCTGTTGGCCTCACGCGGAGCCAAGGTTGTTGTCAATGACATCGGCGTTGGCATTAGCGATACCGATGGCGTGGCCGCTGCCCCAGCCACCAACCCTGCGCTCGATGTAGTGGCCGAGATCACCGCTGCTGGTGGTCATGCGGTGCTCGACACCAACTCGATCACCGACCCGCAGGCTGGCATGGTGCAGACCGCCATCGATGCGTTCGGTCGCATCGACATCGTCATCAACAACGCCGGTGTTGTACGCCAGGCGCCAGTGCCCGAGCTGAGCGACGAGTTCTGTCGGGCCATGACCGACACCCACATGCTCGGCACCATGAACGTCACCCGCGCGGCGTGGCCGCACATGGCTGCGCAGGGATACGGTCGCATCGTCAACGTGTCCAGCGGTGCGGGCCTCATCGGCTTCCCCAACATGACGATGTATGGCGGCGTGAAACTTGGCGTAGTGGGCCTGAGTCGCGCGCTTGCAGTCGAGGGTCGTTCGCTTGGCATCAACGTGAACGTGGTGGCTCCTCAGGCCAGTGTGCGCGGCAGCGACTTCGGCCCGATGAAGTGGACGCCGGCATTGGCCGAGTGGCTGTCGCCTGAACAGATCAGCGGCCTCGTGGCCTATCTCGCGCACGAGTCATGCGTGACCACCGGCGAGTTGTTCAACGTGGGTGGCGGACTCATTGCACGAGTCGTGCTGGCCGCTGCCGAGGGCGTGACCGAGCGTCCAATGTCGCCCGAAGCGGTTGCCGCGCACTGGGACGAAATCATGTCGCAGCCGGTGCGTGAAGCCCCAGCAGGCAAGGCCATCGGCCGCAAGATGATGCAGGGCTATCAACCCTGAGGTTGGCTTACGGCGCGGTCGGGCTATGGGGCGGCCGGGCTGAGGTCGGTTGGGTTCAGATAGCTGACCACGCCGTGGCCAGCGTTGAACGCATCAACATCGTCTACAGGGTCGGCGGTCAGCGGGCCGTCGCACGTAGCTGGAGCCCCGAGCGTGCGGCCGTTGGCATCAAGCGCTCGAGGCGCTACCACGGTGGGGAACAAGGTGGTCTTAACCGGGCACGTGGGCACGTTGATGGCAACGAGCAATTTGGCGGTGCCTCTGCCTCCGCGGTAGCTGGCGAGGGTGTCGGCTAGGTATCCGGTGAGTACCTTCACGCTGGCGGGGAAGTACGGCGTTGCGGGCGCAACGGCTGTGCCTTGGCTGATGGCAATTGCGGGGATGCCGTTGCGGGCCGCTGTTGCGGCTGCCCCCACCG
>Ga0194063_10000573_pt1 | contig 26353 bp, 33 predicted proteins | sample SepL3720m_MetaG_FD_155459 | JGI IMG/M metagenome (GOLD analysis project Ga0194063, IMG submission 155459) | Anoxic zone freshwater microbial communities from boreal shield lake in IISD Experimental Lakes Area, Ontario, Canada - Sep2016-L373-20m | ecosystem: Environmental > Aquatic > Freshwater...
GTATATAATATTCATTAAGTTTTATGATTTTTATCACAGTAAATTTAGCCATATCATTAGCTTCTTCAAAATTAAATGTTCCGGCTGTTGTTACTATTTCTTCATTATTGATAACTGCACTACATTGCTTTTTGTACGTTGCTAATAATGTTGGTTTTATTTGTGCTCTAGTTTTCTTTTGTGCTGCCATAGTTCTTAAAATATTTTGCTCATCCCAAAACTTTTTAACCAATGCTCGTTCTTTTGGATTAGCAAATATCTTTTCAATTGGTACTATAACTGTGGGAACCGAATAGTACTTATCATCACTAATTCTGACATCAAGTTTGTCACAATTTACTTCTATAATACTTGCTAAAGGTTTAACTAAATTATCTGTTAAATCAAAATTACTAATAGTTCTATCATTAGCAAATAATATTAAATTATTTATTTGAGTATACGTAGATTTTGCATATGAATCTTTATCTGTTTGAGTTTTAATTAATTTGTTTATTACATCTCTTTCACTCTTAACATTCTTAGCGTTATTCACTGGACTGATTGTTTTCATTGTCAAAGCAGTCGCCGCAGTAGTCGGAACTGTTCCAACAAAGCTAAGTATTAAACAAAAAATCAAAATCAAACCAAAAATTCTCTTCATTATCATTCCTCCTGATTAATCCTACTTCACAATAACTTTACACTTCGCACTCTTCTTCCCATCAACCGTTACTACCGTTATATAACAACTACCTTTCTTGGTTGTTTTGTTTAATTAAATATTTTCTGAACTTTAAACTCCGACTTCTTCGCACGCACTACGAAGAGCCTCTATTTTCTCAGATTCACATTTATCACCAGATTCGATTTCGTTATATGCTATTTCAAAATTCTCCCAATTCAGTTTTAATGTCGCCTGAGAACAGAGTGTTTTATATTCAGTATCAACAATTTCATATAGTTTACTTTTAGGTGTTATATTATACGAAAAAAAATCTTTTGCCATAAGTATGCGAAACTCTGAATCCAGATTATGCATGTATGGTCCTGTGATTAAGTCTTCGTCTACGCGATATGTATCACTAAATATTGGTTTGTCAACAAATGATATTTCGATTTGATTTTCACTTTTATCGATTACTTTACGAGCATTATTTATGACCGAAAAAACCTTAAGATAGTTATCTGCCACTTTTTCATTGCTTCCATATACCATCTTAAAAGCCTCTGACCAAGGAGGACATATTACCGCTTTAATATCTGCACCCCTTATTATAGAATCGTAAATTTCTTTTTTTAGTTCACATGTTAAAATCAAGCGATACCCCGAAATCCAAATCACATTTTTACACTCTAATAGAAGCGACCTCAAGGCTTCTGTCTTGTTAAGGTGCAAATTTTGAATTCCAAATAAATGAATGTCCTCAAGAAATTTGTCGTTTTTATGATTATGATACCTCACTATAATATCCGCAATCAAGGTAAATATTGTTACGAATAAAGATGTGAAAAAAGCTATCAATATATTTGAAATAATATTATTTTCTCTTAATGCGGAAATCTGATACGCTATCAATGATAGTATAAATATCACAAGCATTATTATTGTTACATATACTTGTGTCTCAAGTTTATATGCCTTGATTTTCTCTCGCATATTTAATTTTTTATGCATCTTCAATACCCACCTTAAAATAATACACCGTGTCAATACCTTCTACTCTATCATTTGGAAGAAAAGCGATTCGCTTAAACTCCATTCTATCTAGAAGATGAAGATGAGTATAATTGGTAGACCAAGTTCTTGTTGCAAAATTCTTGCCTCTTCTGTTATCAAAAAGTGCATGATACATTTCCCTTGCAATTTCGCGACCTCGGAAATCTGTCGATACCACTATTGTTGTAATATAATCGCACTTGAATTCTTTGCCGTTAACTTGGAGAAGATAGTCTGGAATAAATGTTAAAAACCCAATGGTCTTTTTCCCTTCTATTGCCAGTATAAATTCTTGCTTAAGCATTTGCTTATAATACTGAACAGGTTTTCTATTATTGGCTTTCTGCTTAGAAAATGTTTGCAGCGTGGTATTGTTTCTTTCTGATAAAGGCGGGATGAACTCTTTGTCGGCTTCACAAAGAATATCCCACACATCACCTTGATATACTTTATGAAGTTTCTTCTGATACTCAAACAATTCATCTTCCTCCTCAATTTCACTCTGAGTGCATTGCTGGTCTTCATCGGCTTTTATGGACTGTTTTTTATAAGATTACCTTGGTTACAAAATGTTCATTCAAGCGGTTTTTTCAAACTACTTTCGCATCCTTTTAGCCCAAAAATCTACGTTTAAAAGACGCAAAACTCGGCTTTTGTTTAACTATTTCACAACCACCTTACACTTAGCACTCTTCTTCCCATCAACCGAGTATACATAAATATATGCAGTACCCTTCTTGATCCCCTTAACCGTTCCAGTTGAGCTAACTGTGGCAATAGACTTATTGCTTGATTTCCATGTCACTTTCTTGTTGCTGGCGTTTGATGGGTTGATGGTTGGAATGAGTTTGGTAGTTTTACCTTTTAGGAGTGAGAGGGTAGTTTTATTGAGTTTTACAGAGATGACTGGCTGAGTGACTGTGACTTTGCAGGTTGCAGTTTTGGCACCGCTAACAGTTGTAACCGTTATGGTAGCTGCGCCTGGCGCTTTTGCAGTTACTTTCCCTGTTGATGAAACTGTGGCAACTTTAGTGCTGCTTGAAGTCCACTTGACTGATTTATTAAAAGTATTTGATGGAAGTATTGAAGCAGTTAGTTGGACAGTTTGTAGAACTTTAAGAGAAACAGTAGACTTGCTCATTTTCACGCTAGTTACTATTGCATCTAAAGAATATGGTGAACCTACAAGACCATTTCCAGATTTAAAGATTGAAGATTGAAGATTTAAATAGAAAGCGGGTCGTGCACCAAGAGTGCAGAAGTGGGCATCGCTGTAGTTGACATAGCCGTCAGTGTGGACAAGACGGACAGTGCTAGGGGCGTAGGAATTCGCGCAAGGAGTGCGCGTCCAATTATGCCAATAATTACTAGTGTTCATTTCTGAGTCCTTATATTCACTGTTATCAACCGCTTTTTGGGTTAGTTTGCCTTTATAGTAATTAGTGCCAAGGGTAGTACTGTTTTGATAAACCTTATTGAGTTGCTTCACATCAAGTAGGAACATCTTGTCAGTGACATTTTGATAATAGGCGGTATCATAGTTTCCTACAACATAAGAAATATCGGCATCCCTATGATGTATTGCCGTACCACCTTGAGAGAGTTTTGAGACATCTATCTCATTTAAGATTGATTTTTGTGTAACTGTTTTGATTGCATTTCTTTCGCTTGACGTGAAGTTTCCATCGGTTAAGAAGCCTTTTTCATTGGCATAGTCATTATATCCTATAAATACCTTATCTTGTGCTGGAGGGCAGCCGTCTAGCCAAGTCACATTGCCTGCTGAGGCGGTTGAGTTGAGCCAACTGCGCATGTTAGAGGTTTCCCAGAGGTTGGAGCCCCAAGCTTGACGTTCTCCATAAGTATCAGCTTGTGTTGTGTCATCCAAGTATTTATGATCACCTGCTGCATCAAAAGGCTTAATGCATAAAATTCGATCCGACAACATCAAAGGTCCATTCTCATCAATATCTACACAGCGCCATAGGATTGGTTCATCATAATACTTGCCCATTTGGATGTAGTCACCGATGTTGATAGTGGCTTCTGCCTTGACTGTAGTTGCAGGTGTTACTTTAATCAGTGTAATTACCATTGCTAGTGTTAGAATAATGCAAATAAGTCTTTTGTTCATTTGAACGCCCTCCTAATATATGCTATGCCCTTTTTGTTGCCCTTACCATTCCATCTGAATTTGCAGAATCAACTATGATATTTTTTCAAAACTATTATACCTTATTTTTTTACAGTTCGACACTTTTTTATGAAATCCTTCATTGAAAAATATGCTTTGTTTTTGTTTCATTTTGTACATAACCTTTTTCTGTCCTAATCCAACCTAAAGTTTAAAATTACTGCAGTTAAAAATAAAAAAGACCCACAAAGCCAGCCATCATGTCAACTCCGCAGGCCTTCATCCCCATTCCCTCAAATCTTCCACTCAACTTCCATTCCATCCTTGAACTCAAACCTTACCAAATTCCCGTTTGCAACCACAACCCGCTCAACCACCGCATTCCACAAGTCCTCGTCAAACTCCACCAGTAGCCCTTCCCGCTGCCTAATCTCCTCCAAAAAAACCTTAATGCTTTCTCGCTTCGCCGTGTGCGCCAGTTTTTTATTCTCGATTTCTAGAATCTGCATCCCTATGTTTTCATGCTTTTTGGCCAATGCGCTGTATTTCTTCTGATACTCCGCTTGATCAATTGCCGTTTTAGCGTTTTCATCTACGCAATCTCTCAGTTGTTCTAGCACCACATCCCGCTCTTTGAGCAGCCGTTTTTCCTCTTTCCCCAATGCAGACGTATCCGTCAAAACGCTCAAAATCTCCTCATAGCCCTCAAGTATTTCTTCCTTATTGTTATACAAACTGTTAAAGGCTTCAACGAACGCCGACTTTATCTTTTCCTCGTCTAAGTGGCGTGTACTACATTTCTTATCGTTTTTGAACTTGCTGTTACACTGCCAGATGGTGCGTTTGTATTTGCTGTTGGAGTGCCAAACCTTGCTGCCGTAAAACGAACCGCACTCGCCACAGACTATTTTGCCCGACATGGCAAAGCTGGCTGTTTTGTAGCCTTTGAATTCCTTGCGTTTCTTTATCTCAACTTGCACAAGGTCAAAGACCTCGGGAGCGACAATCGCTGGGTGAGAGTTTTGAACGAAATACTGTGGCACCTCGCCCTCATTGAGTTTCGTTTTCTTAGTCAGGAAGTCGACGGTAAAACTCTTTTGGAGTATCGCATCTCCCTTGTACTTTTCGTTTTGCAGGATACTATGAATTGTGCTTGGTGACCAGATGAGTCCTTCTGATGGTGTGGGATCCTTTTCTTCCGTGAGCATCCTTGCTATCCCAGAGACCGTTTGTCCTTCGAGATAGAGTTTGAAAATCTTTCTGATAATTTTGGCTTGGGCTTCCACAACCTTAGGCATCCCGTTTTCGCCCTTCTCATAGCCAAGGAACCTCTTATATGGCATATTAACCTTCCCGTCAGCAAACCTTTTTCTTTGACCCCAAGTGACGTTCTCAGATATTGAGCGCGATTCTTCTTGTGCCAAGGAACTCATAATTGTTATTAGAAGTTCTCCCTTACTATCAAGCGTGTAAATGTTTTCCTTCTCGAAGTAAATCTCTATTCCCCGCTCTTTTAATTGTCGGACGATGGTAAGTGAGTCTATGGTGTTTCGCGCCAGTCTACTGACCGATTTGGTAACTATTAAGTCAATTTCACCGTTTAGCGCATCTGCAACCATTTTGTTAAACCCGTCCCGATTCTTGGTGCTAGTGGCGGAGATTCCTTCGTCTGTGTAAATTCCTACTAACTGCCACAACGGGTTCGCTTGGATTTGCCTTAAGTAATAATCCCTTTGAGCATCAAAACTTGATAACTGCTCTTCGTTATCAGTTGAAACTCTGGCATAAGCAGCCACTCTCCGAAGTGGATTTCTTGCCGTAGCTTGATTGCTAAATTGAATCGGTTTTGGTTCAATCCTTCGTACGTTTCTTTCGCTTGTCATTTTAACTTGCCCCTTTCGCTTGTCTTTTCCCTCTGTCCCGAGCCGCTTTGCGAGCTTCCTCGCCCCAACTTTTGCTTTTTGATTGGTATTTCCATTCTCGAAGAAAAGATGAATTGTCATTAAAAATAATGTTTAGCATATTACTACCTTCAACTCGGATTTCTTTTATCTTCTGACAAAACATCATTTTATCGAGGTTTGGCAGGCCAAGCACTTCACAAACCAAATCCTCCAATATGTTTTCAGGGATTTGTTTTGACTGGCACTTGCTCTTACCTTGAAGGTTGTACACTGGACAAATCCAGACTGCCTTTTGATACTTAGTCCCGGCATTATTAATTTTCCTTTGATAGTTGGCACCACAATTACCGCACTTGATTCTCCCTGTGAAAGGATAAGGCATTGATTCACTTCTTTTATAATTCTTGCTACGGGTAGCAAACTCTTGCTGTACCAGATCGAATGTATCGCGCTCAATTATTGGAGCATGGTTATTTTCAATAATATACATTGGCAGTTGACCACTGTTCTTCACAGTTTTCTTCGTTAAGTGGTTTTCAACATAATGCTTTTGCATGAGCAGATCCCCTGCATATTTTTCATTTAGCAGGATTTCTTTTACCTTGGGGCTATCCCACAGTTTGTTGTTTCGTGTTCGATACCCCTCATCATTTAGTTTCTTTGCAATCGCCAGTCTGCCAAGCCCCTTTAGGAATAATAAATAAATGAGCCCGATAACTTTCGCTTCAGACTCATTTATTTCTAAATTCCCTTTATTCACTTTGTAGCCATAAACGGAGAAGGTGTTTGGTATTCCGTCCTTGTACTTGTTTCGAATTCTCCACTTACAGTTTTCACTGACTGATCGACTTTCCTCCTGTGCGAACGATGCGAGAATCGTAAGCATTAGCTCTCCATCCCCGCTCATGGAGTGAATGTTTTCTCTTTCAAAGTATACATCCACATTTTTTTCTTTTAGTTCTCGAACTGCCTCAAGCATTGTGACGGTGTTCCTGGCCCATCTGGAAATCGATTTGGTGATTATCATATCAATTTTGCCCTGCCGTGCGTCAGCAAGTAATCTCAAAAACTCGGGTCGCTTGCTTGATGTTCCAGTTATACCGTCATCGGCATAAACGCCAACATACTGCCAACCTCTCTGATTTTGAATGAACTCGCTGTAGTAACTAACTTGAGCAGATAAAGAGTGCAACATTGATTCTTTCTCAAGTGATACTCTACAGTATGCGGCTACCCGTTTTTTAGTAGGAAGTTTGAAGAGTCCCTGCTCCCTTTTTGTTACCTGTCGCACCTGAATCAGCCCCTTTCTCTACTACACCATTAATCACTCTTTCGGGGCTAATTAGCAAGTCAATTACACCCTTAAACCGCCTATTATAGGCTGATATTTTGAAATTAACATTGAGTCGATTTTCTTAAAATCCCTCTCAGAAATCAAATTATTATTAAGCATAGATTTGACAATCGTTAGGGCCAATCTATACGATTTTTCGCTTTCAAATTGTACTTTCGTCATTTTTATCGCAACTCCTCTCTAACTTTTTATTAATGTAGCATTCGTGTGAGCAAAACTTGCGTTGATTGTTTCCATAGCTTGAAAACTCTTTGTGGCAGAATTCGCAATTTATATTATAGAAAGCTTTCCTTGCTATTTGTTTATCATGCATCTTCCACCAGTCACGTCGGCAAGACTCACTACAGAACTTTTTTGGTTTACCGGGCAAGCCTATTTGAAGTGACGCTCCACAGGTTTTGCAAAATAAAATTACCTCTTTTTTTGTAGCAGCACTGATATTTCTTCTGCAAACCGACTTGATCGTGTTCTCAGATAACATAAGTGCTTTGGCGATAGTTGAATAACTCTTGCCCGCAAGTCTTGAATCTATTATTTTTTGTTTTATTTCCTCTTTCATAACTGTGTCCTCCAAATTAAAACACCCCCTGCAAAGGTAAATTTACAGAGGGTGCTCCTAACCTAACTGCTCAACTCAAAACCCGTTCTTGTTTGTTGGATCGTTAAAGATCCCAAATGTGGTCAAGACCCCAAAGAGCAGATTTACGAAAGTATCGTATGCTCCTTCAGTCAAGCCAACACCGCCCAGCAATCCGTAGTTCTTGAGTAAAAAAAGCACGAGCGCGGAAACCGCAACCCATGCCACCTTGCTTCTATATCTCGATTGTCCCATAACAAATTCCTCCTATTTCACTTTCAGGTATGACAAGATGCCTTTAGCAATTGCCAGACCGATTGGTTTGATGTTTCCTACAATCCACTTTGCATCCTCAGGCGAATCATGGAATGCTACTTCGATTAATACAGCGACGGCTGTGGTCTTCGCAGTCTCATAAAGTGGCTTGCCTTTTCCAAAGTAATTCTGGCCTTCCTTAACTCCCCTGTCGGCACTCGGCGTGATTGCACTCAAATTTGAGTAAATGCTCTTTGCCAATCTCTCACCCGCTGTGCCAAACTTATGGCAGTAGACCTCACAGCCGCGTGCCTTTCCCCCGCCACCGGCGTTGGAGTGGATTGCGATGTGAACCTTTGGGTTCTTCGCATTTGAATCATGCACCACTTCGGTCAGTGTAAAACTTGGCTTGTTCCTGAAAGTAAGTTGTCCATGCTTTTTGAGAGTAATCTCAACCACATCCGCAATCTCGTTCATTCTTTTTTCTTCCGTGCCGTAACTTCCTGCGCCAACGTTGTGCTCCTGTGTCGACGGACTAATGTAAATACCTTTCTTCATAATACTCATCCTCCAAATAATTTTATTGCACCAAATATTGATGCGAATATTGCCAGGCATACGCCTAGTAACTTTAGTAACTCCATGACCACGCTCTGCCAGCGCTTTTGAACCTGCTCCTGCTGCTCTGGTGAACCTCTGATTTCCTTTAGCGAATCTTTGATTTCAGCAAGGTCCTCGCGAATCAGTTTCACGTACACACGCGTTTCTGCGGTTCCCGTCTCCAAGGCCCGAATTCGCTCCTCCTGAATACACTTGTGATCAATCTCCATATCTCCCACTTCTCCTCTCATTTTTCGACATTATTCGATAGTATCTATTCTGGTTTCTCTGGCAATTCCACATCTGGAAAAGCTGAACTGGCGAGTAAATCACGTAACGCTTGCCGGTACTCACGCCACTCCAGCTTTTTGGTATAAGTAATTGGCGCATCCACGAGTTGAGTCCAGTCACTATCAGAAAGCAATATTTCAATCTCAACCTGAACGTCATTTGCGAGTTTCTTCATTTCCACAAAGTCAATTTCCCTTATTGTTGTTGTGTTTTCAATCACATCAAATAAAATATCGAACATCTTAATCCCTCCTGATCGTAATTGTTCCGTTTCTAAACGGAGAATTAGTAAACGTAAAAGTTACGCTAGTTATTGTTTCAAAAGAACTGCTGCTCATCCCACCCGACAAAACATCCCCAACTCCCCCGACTAAAACACCTGCACTGTATCTTCCCGCTACATAATGTGCGAAAGAAGTCCATATCCCTGAGTTCATTCTTGTAAAAACTACGGTATAGAAACCTTTAACCGAATCATTAGAAGCTGTGGTAAACATCTGACACATTCGTTGCGAAGATGAAAAAACGTCATAAGTCGTTCCGCTCAAACTTGCAGCTGAGTATATACCGGTTGCAGTTATACCATTGAATTGCAGGGCCGGAAAAACATTAGAGGTTTGCCCTAAATTTCTGACCCACTCTCCAAAAACCAGCATGCTAAACCTGTTACAATCGCCTGGGATTAGAAAATTATTTATTGTTATTGACGTGGATGTCGGCAAATGAATTGTCGTAGTAATGGTTGCAGCAGACAAAAATGTCACAAGCGTAATACTGGAAAGATTGCTCACTATCGAAAAGCTATCAACTGTAACCAACTTCAGCCAATAATCTGTATTTGCAGCAATCCCCGTAGGAAGTGTGCCAGAGAATCTAACCAGTTGATAATTAACAAAACCGTGGTTAGTACAAGTAACTGTTGAACCAGAAGCTGGAAGTGTTATTGTTTTACTTGTTCCCGCAGAAAAAGGTACAGCAATATCAACGGTAGCAATCAAGTTGTTTTTATCTATTTTAGAATTGAATGATGATGGCAGTCCATCTAGGTATATTTTATCCGTGAATGACATCAATCCATTTGATGATCCAGTTGCAATATCCGTTTTAGTCGCATTCTCTCCTGGATCGCCTTTGTCCCCTGGGTCTCCCTTCTCGCCCGGATCACCCTTTTCACCTGGGTCGCCTTTTTCTCCTGGATCGCCTTTGAAATCTCCGTTTTCAATACCCTCTTCCAAAGTTTGAAGTGCACTCTGGGCCTCTGTTCTTGCAGTTTCAGCAGCGTCCTTAGCTGTCGCTGCTACTATGGCGCTATTTTCTGCTTTGTCTGCTTCATCCTTGGCACGCTCGGCTTCATCAAATACCTTTACATACCAAGCTGGTGTGTACGGATCGCTTGGAAACTCGCCCCCGACATCAAGGCCTTCGGGTACCTCAAGGCAGATAATTGCACTCTTTAGCACTTTGTCATCTTCAAATGCCGAAAGTTCAATCTGCAACACACCTTTCACCAGCAGAAAATGTTCCAATTCATATGAAACAATTCCGTCTTCTTCCTCTAAGGTGTCGGTGTGAATGGGATCTTGTCCTTCAGGCTTGAAAGTTAAATAGTACTGATATCCCATGAAGGATGGCGGCAGGCTAAACTCTAATTTGGTTGAGAGATTCTCTCCCACACGCCCCACGGTTTTTGGGCTCACAAAAGCACCCTCGTCGCCAAGGGTTATATTAATGACTCTCATAATTTGCCACTCTCCTTTAAATGTCCCCTGCCGCAATCCAGAACACTACAACATTAGTGTAATCGCTTGAAACGTGAACGTTTTTTAGCCTAATAGTAAACCCTGTCGTTGAAATTGATTCCACAGAAAGTGCAAAGTTGTCCGGTGACAACGTCTGCACATTACAAACAGGCGATGGGGTTGTTAGAAATGTGTTACCCAGACCAAATGAAACTGCATATGTATATGTAGTAGAGTGGTTTACTGTAGGAAATAAATGTGAGCCACACTTAATTGATCTTGCTTTTAATGCTTCCGGCATAAATACCAGGCTAGAACTTCCCAAATAAATAGGGTTATCCGATGCATTAGATAGTACAAAAAACCTCTGTGCGTTTGTGGTGCCCTCTTTTACAAAGACTCGCATTCCAACCTTCACGTAGGCACTTAGACTTGCGTCCTCTGCTCGCAACCACACCCCTGATGAAGCAGGGTTTACAATATAGATGCCATTTTGTCTTTGGTCTATCTGATCCTTCACCAGTACTCTGTCATAACCATTCACTTGAACTCCATCTATTGTTGGCAAAGAACCATTTGAAGGTGTTAGAAGTGAAACACTTGAACTACTCGCTACTCTTACAAATTCTTTATCCGGCAAAAGGTAGTTGTTATTAAATTCTTGAAATGTATCACACGTGTCTGCCTTTGTCTTTAAGAAGTCAAAATTCGCCTTTACCTTTTGCCACCATTCATTTAATTTTGTTGCGCCACTGAAATTATTGTCATATGCCATTTATACTTCCTCCCGTCGTTGCTTTTTTAATATAATCCAATAAAGTCCTCCTTGGACTGCCAAGCTCCACACTCGAGTTTTCTGGCGAGAACGGATAATACTCATACCGCTTAATACGCTGTGCCTCATTAATACCAAGCACAGAATCTGAAAGATTGATTGTATCGCCTAGACTAAGCTTATAATTTGGATACCCAGCCTTCGTCAAATCAATAAAACTGATCTTATAGGATACCATTGGAACATCAATCCTGTTCGGGTTATCACTTGAGAACATATAGTTCATTGCCGCCTCAAGCCTTGATTGGTTTGTAATCCAATCAAACTCCATTGACGATTCTCTGGGAAGGTCATAGTCATTAATATTAGGACTTAATACAAAACCGTCCGCTGTCACAAGTGAATCCTTGCCATAACCGTAGAGCTTTGTGATCACGCTATCGATATCAGTTTGTTTTGAAATTGATTTCAGGTTCGTTCGCATATCAAAGACTAATCCAGTATCCCTCCCAAGTGATCTAACCAGTGCAATGTCGTAACCGCTTAACAGAAGCTCACCTTCACCAAGTTGCTCAATCAACTTTTGAACCACTTCGAGTGGGTTTGTTTTGTTAATCGGATAAAAGTCTGTGGTTGTTGTAATCCAGTCTGCTTCGCCTGGATCCATGACTCGAAATGGTGTCCCATTAAATGCCTTGACCATTAAGTCGTGTGGGCTTATATCCTCCAAGTATGTATAACCCATACTAAGAACAGGAAACTCCACCAGGTGTGTTAATGTAGCATCCGTAATGACATGCACACACTCCACGCTCTTTGTAATGAGCCCAGAATTTTCTTCTGTAGTAGAATAAACCCGAAAAAGTTGATTGTCGCATTCAAGCAAGCGCCCTTTACATAACAAGTCCCACGCACCGTCTGTCTTTGAAACATTGAACGATAGCCGGTACTCGGCATTGATTTCTGCTGTGATCTTGATGTTTGAAGCGGACGGAATGAATATTTGGTTTTGAGAATCAATTATATTTATCATAGCGGTACCTCGTATATGTATTGCAGATTCAGATACATCTCGATATCTGATGAGTTCGAACTTGAAATGCTAATCTCAAAGTTTCCTGGTGGAATTTCAAAGAATGCTGCGTTTGAGTTTCCTAACAAATTATCACCCGTTTCTGATGTAATACTGAGTATATTGAAATCAACCATTACCCACGCCTGCGGTGATGGTACATTCAATGTAAACACCTTTGGTTCCTGACCACTTGCTGATAAAGTAATCGTGTAATCGTCGACGCTCCAGTTAGGCTTTAGTAAAAATAATGGCTTGGAATAGAAATGTCCGTCGTCGAGCGTGTGGTTGTAAGCGAAATCTCCAAGGTAACTTGCTTGCCCCAAGATATATGCTCCACCGATGTAGTTCTCGCTTGATAAAAGAAGTGCATCACCAAGAAGCACCTCTTTTCTAGTTGAAAACGGCTTAGTTCGAAAGTACACTGTGGCCCTTCCTACCCGTAGTAGTTCGCCTAAGACAAGTCCAATGTTCTCTACTCTTGCAAACCATGCTGTGTAGGGCATTTCGTCATATACTAGGTACGAATAATCGCCCTGAAGCCATGCTGCAACTTTGGAAAGTTTTGAATTCTTGTCCGTCGTATCAAGCCCGACAACGCTTAGGATCCCTTCATGAAGTCTGTCTTCATAATGAACTCGACCGTCAGCGTTAAAGGCGGATAAATCAAAGCTCCCATCTATAGAGGGAGCACTTTCAATATAGAGTTTAGGTTGTGGTAGAATTGGCCTTGAGGTTGTCTGCCAATATGCACCAAGTTCACTGGAGTGAATATCACGAAATGTAATCCCAAACATGTTTAGAACGCCCCCTTCAAAAAACGCATGGTTCCCGTCGTTAAACTGCTCGAGAAAGCATTGGCCGAAACCTTATCAGATATTACATTATTATTTGTCTGGTACAGGTTGTAGGTTGACGAGGCAGCGTAAGCTCCTGCAAAGCTATTAGCAGGCATTACACCATTTAAACTAGTCAATATGTCGAAATTTGTCGGAATCGCCTTTTTCATGTTTTGCTTGACTGTCTCCATTGATTTTTGAAAACCAACACCCAAACCCTCACCCATGTTAGATCCGATATCTGCAAATACAGTTGACGGGGATTTGATACCAAGTAGTCCCTTTACACCGTCGATAATTCCACTAAAGAAGTCTGTTATCTTATCAGTAATCCACTGTGCCATGTCCTGAATTCCCTGCCAAATACCTGAAACAATGTCTGAGCCGATTTTTGTTACAGCAAGAATTGCTTTGCCAAGTCCTGATACAATTGCTCCGATAATCTGTGGTAGCTTAGAAACCAACTGCGGTATTGCCTTAACAAGCCCGACCGCCAGTTCAACGACCAGCTTAATGCCCATCTCAATAATCTCAGGCAGGTTATCTGTAATAAAGTTAATGATTCCCTCGATTATTTTCGGAAGTGCATTGATTAATCTTGGCAGTGCTTTAATTAATCCTTTTGCCAAACCCATGATAATCTTTAGTGCAGCACCAAGAATCATGTCCATGTTATTGATAATGGTTTCAACGATTAGAATCAGTGCGTCAACTATTTTTGGAACAAGTCTTGGCAGTGCATTACCGATGCCGTTTGCTAAGGTGACTACCATCTTTATCGCTCCCTTAACGAGTGCTGGCAAGTTATCCAAAATTCCGTCCAGCAGTGTCAGCACAAGTCGAAGAGCTCCCTTTGTTAATTGTGGCAGTGCCTTGATGATTCCCTTAATTAGTGTCATAACAATACTGACAGCAGAGTCAATCATCATAGGCAGATTCTTTAGAATTACCTTACCAATTGCGCCTACGATATTTAGAATCATTGGAATCAGCTTATTCATCATAGCCATCGCTTGGGACAAACCTGTGGAGATCCCAGAAGCAAGGACATTACCAAGTTTCGTGAAGTCACCAGACTTGATTGCTCCTGAAATCTCGGGCAAGATGCTTTTTGCAAAGGACACGATTCCGTTAAGTACTGGCAAGAGACCAACGGTAAGTTCATTACCAATTCCCTTAACGCTCAGTTTTAAGGCTTCAAAGCTGTCTCCAAACTGATCAAGCGCCCCCACTGCTTCATCGGAAATGACTGCCCCTGACTTTCTGGCTTCTTCGGTCAGTTTTGAAATCTCTGTCCCACCTGCTTTGATTAATGGGTTTAGTTCCATTGCCGATTTACCAAAGAGTTTCATGGCAAGTGCGTTACGTTCCGTTTCATTGCCCATTTTTCCTAAAGCAGTGAATGCCTCTGCCATGACTACCTGAGAATCGCGGAGTTTGCCGCTTCCGTCCGTTACTTTAATCCCAAGTTCATTAAAGGCATCGGCTCCCGCTTTGGTTGGGTCCTTAGCTGCGTACATGCTCTTGGTCAATTTACTCTGGGCTTTGGTAATCGTATCAAGCTCCACATCTAGTTTTGTTCCGACATAGGTTAGCTCCTGGATCTTCTCTGCCGACATCCCATAAACATCAGCTGTTTTTTGGATTTCGTCAGCATTTTCTATTGCAGCAAGTGACATCTTCCCAAGTCCTGCGATTACGCCAACAGCGGCAACACCAATTGCAGCAACACCGACACCAAGACCGGCACCGATTTTGCCAAGTGACGATCCAAGCTTTGAGAACTTGTTATGCGCGTTATCTGCTGTATTCTCGCTTCGCTTGAGTGCCGAATTGAACTGCTCACTCTGCTGTTCGGCATCATTGAACTCATCTGCAACGCCGCTTAGCGCACTGTCGTTTTGCTTGAGTTCCTTTTCCATGCCATTAAGAGCGGCTTTGGCGTTGTTGAGTTGCATCTGCCAAGCCTGGGTACGCTTATCGTTTTCACCAAAGGAAGTGGATGCGTTGTTTAATGCCTTTTCTAATGTTTCGACCTTTTCCTTTTGCATGTCGATTTCTTTGTTCAGGACCTTGTTGCGAGCAGTTAAGGCCTGCATACTACGGTCGTTCTTATCAAATTCAGAGGCTACGAGGTTCATCTCACTGCCAAGAACCTTGAAACTCTGATTGATGTCACGCAATGCGTTTTTAAATTCCTTCTCGCCGTCAATTCCTATCTTTAGACCAAAATCGGACATTTGCATTCACTCCTTTCGTTTTTTTCGGGTAACAAAAAAGAACAACCCGTTTGGATTGTTCTAAAAAAATAAAACTGCTAATTTGAGATATTGCTAATTATTTTCGTTTACAATATATTTTCGCGACATATCTATTTTATCGTCATTTTTAGCAAATTCAACGCCAGTTAATATAAAAGCCAATGAAACAGCAATTAAGTATACGATTTTAAATATAATATAATAATCAAAATTACTAATAGTTAAGGAAAACAAATATAACATATATCCGGCAAACAAAACACCATTAAAAATAAATATATACCAATTGGGTAAATTATTTTTTACATATTTCATAATGTAGCCAGTATTCCAAATATACATTTTATTATCAAAACATGAATTTATTTCATCTTCTAAATACTGTAAGTAACCTCTTAAAAGGGCTACTTCGCGATGTTGTGCCGAAAGATAATTCATTAGAAAAATTACTCCAACGGGAATTGCATAAATTAGAAGAAGCACATTGTTTATAATTGCAAATACTGTCGAAGCGCTTATTACTGTAAAGAAAAACCCGTATATATTCACATACTGACTCTCCTTTTCATTGATTTTTGAATCAAGATATTTCCAAAGTTCTATATTCTTTTCGACTTTTTCCTTCTTTTTAATTTCCAATTATTACACCCCCGAATATTCAATATAATTATTTGTTATATCATATGAAGTCGTTTAAATTCATTCTTTATTAATGCTTAAAAACCATTTATAATGATACCAATGAATTATGATTATTTCAAGGAGGAATGAGTTAAGCAAAAATGGGAATATTATTTTTATTGGCCCAGTATGGCTTATAAAGATTCTGGTTTTATCGGTAAATCAACCTACTATGGAGGTTATGCTTTAAAGGTTAATAAAAATAATGAGGGGAAAACTGCCATTGAAATAATTAATGAAGCTGGATTAAAAGGGTGGGAACTTGTAAGTGTTTCACCCTTGGCAACTATGATAGGAGACTACTATGCAGGCGTTACTGGCGAACTACTTTTTACATTCAAGCGCCCCATTGAATAATAATTAAATACCACCAGGAATCACATCATCAATAAAAACCTCTATCCTCGGCTTCGCTTCACCAATGAACTGCTTGTGAATCTCCCACTGGTCGAGTAGTTCGCCAAGCGGCATAAGCCAGACTTCCTTTTCTACGCGCCGTAGTTGTGTCACGCCATAATAAATCAGTCGAGTAAACAACTCTTCGTCACCTACTCGACTGGCACGTTTTTTGTTTCTGACTCCTCAGACTCGATGTTTCGCTTAGTTCCCTTTAGCATCGCTTCCATAATCGCATCCTTGTGCGCAGATAATTCAAGTGGCGAAGTAAAAAGCTCCACTGCTTCTTCGGTGAGCAGTTCCCGTTTGTCACTTGGATTTTGCAGGTTATGAATCAACACGCTCTGATTGGCCATAAGTGTGATTAACCACACAACCTCATCCAGGGCGAGTTCAAAGTTTTCTGATTTCATAATTTTCTCGCCTAAGTTCTCCAAGCCACCATAACGCTTGGCGATTTCCTTCGTTGCTTTTGTGGTAAGAATCAGATCATACTCCTGAGTGCCAATTTTGACTGTTACGCCTCTGTCAGTTTCCATGAAATAAACCCTCCTTCTTAAGCACTTGCATAGTCAGGCTCGTACACGCTTGTAAACCAGCCGGTGATAGTTGCTTCCTGAACAGATGCCCCATCTTCGCTGACCTCCGCCTTCCACGGGTGGTTACCTGCGTCGTCAACTTTGTTTCTTCGCATGACGGTACCCTCAATGGTCGGAGTGGAAAACTTGATGCTATCACCTTTGGTTTCAAGGTTAGTAGCTGGAAGTCCGAACTTCACCCGATACAACCAGAAGTAGCGGTACTTGCCGTTTGCTTTCTTCGCCCTAAACCCGATTGCTACTGGTGTTCCACCATCATCGCTTGTGGAAATGAGCACACCGTTGGCATCCAGTGTTGCGCCAGTTAAGTCCTGTGCCGCAGTAGTTCCGATGTCATCCACACCAAGCGAGAGCTTTCCGCTCTTAAATTCCTTGACCACCTCAGCGGCGCCATCATCAGCATACAAAACTGCTTCGGCCAGTTCCACTGATAAGTCAACTTTCATTGCCTTTGCAAGTGATACTGGCGTTGCATAAGTTTCAATGCCGCCCGTTGCTTCTGTGATTTTTGAATAATATAGTCTATCTAATCCGATTGTTGCCATAATAAATATTCCTCCCTAAATGTTAAACTCATGCGCCACATCAATGACATAGTGATGAAACTTGGTATCATCCTCATGCCCAATGTAGCGCCTGTCTGTGATCGTAAACCCTGCTTCAATCAGCAAATCTGATATTTCATTTTTTCTTGCCAGGTAATTGCTCTTGCTAAAGAGCGAGAGCCTTGCTTCACTGCTTTCCGCTTGTGGCAGGTTATCTGCAAAAACCAGGTATGAATCCACCATCGGCGTGATCACAAGATACTCACTTGGTGGTGTCCCGCTAAACACTCCCGTTTCAATCGGGATATCACTCTCCTCAAGTGCAGTAATAATTTCAGATAAAATGCTCATACTTCCTCAAACTCCTTATCCAAGCTTGCTTTCATCGCCTCAATACAATCATTCCTGCTTGCTGACTTTGCCGGCTTTAAAAATGGCCTTGGTGGCTGGCCGCTTTTGCCGTACTCCAGTACATTTGCGAGCATAGCATTGCTTTTGCCGTCACTCCTGTTTTCACTAAATCCTACCTTGATGTTGTAGTTCCCGTTTTTGTCCTGCATTGCCGGTGAAATACCCAGCGCATCTGCTAACTGGCCCGTTGATTCTGACTTTTGTTTCGTGTTCTTGCCCACTGCTGAAACCAGGTTTGATTTGAGTTTCTTCTCAACCACCTTCGCTCCTGTCTTTAGTACCTTTGGAACAATCACATCCGTTTTCTCGGCAAGCCTAGAGATTTTTAGTAAGAATTCTTCTGGAAGTCGAAATATTCCTTTAGCCACTTGGTTTCACCTCTTCACATAACACCTCAACATACATCCCTCTGTTTTTGATATCTTCTGCCGATACGATGTTGTACCTCTGTCCGGCACACAAAATAATCATTTCAGTAGTAACCGTAATGTTTGGAATCTTGCGAAACCGAAAAAGTGTCGTGGCAGATGAAAACAATGCACGATTTGCCCATCTTTCAGTCCCATGACGTTCTTCCTTATAACCACGCACACTTACCAGTACGTGCTCACCCTCAGTCACAAACCCATCTGCGTCCTTGGTCGGCTGGTTTGTGATGATACTGATGAAAGTGTTCATTTTGCCAAAACTCATAGGATCACATCCTTGTCTAGTCTCAAGAGCATATTGACCGTATTCCAGATCTGCTGCGACGCTTGGATATTGTCACCATAAAAGCCGCCAGTACTCCCGTCACGACTTTCATAAAAGTGTGCGGATAACATCATGACCGCCTGCTCTGTGGTTGGTGGCATGGGATTAAGTGAATAATACCCTTCTGCCTTTTTCTGATAACTCTCCGCATAAGAGGTGGCGGCGACAATGTAGCTCTTTAGTAACTCGTCATCGCTACAGTGCTCCAGTATTAAGTTGGCTTTTACCTTTTCAAATAATGTAAGCATAATTTGTCGCCGCCTCTCTCAAATAAAAGTTTTTATTCCCCCGCTGCCATAAACCCTGCTGCGATTAACTTTGCAAGCAGAGCGTTTAAGTCGTCTTTCACTGCTGACACAGTCGTAGCCGTACTGTCAGCCTGATTAGCAGCTGGTGTAACTGTTGCTTCAGGAAGTCCAATAACAACGGCACCCTCTAATATTTCTAAGGTGCCGCCAATTACTGTTCTCTCCCCGCCTTGCTCGGTATAGTTTTTTACATTAGCCATGTGAACTACCCCCGCTTATGCTTTCATCTGCAGAATCTTCACTGCTTCAGGAAGTGTGAGTTTTCCGTCAACCCGCTGTGTCGCTTTAAACCCGATTTGACCATTAACAGCATAGAGCTCATTGAGTCTTTGAAACGTCCTGCCAAGTCTGTCTGCAATCCAGTAGTATGAAAAGTCACCAAAAGCAACTGTCTTGGCAGATGCCGCGATACTTGCCACAAAACTGGATGTTTTCACTGGTCGATTCAGCAACGTGTCCGGCTGTCCCGCTGTGATAGACGGTTGCCACAAGTACTGCCCGGAGCCATCCTTGAGCTTTCTGATTGCCTTAATGGTTGCGTCGTTTGTAATAAACGTAGCGTTCTTGCGGTATGGTTCACGCAAACTGTGGTACAGGTCGATGATCTCATCAATCGTGATTGCCGTAGCACTTGCTGTAGTGACTCCAACCTCGCCCGAAACAAAAATACCTGTCGGCTTGCCTGTTCCGTTACCCTTCACAAACGCGTCTTCTTCAGAGCGTCCGATGCGCCTTGCGAACTCTTTGGCGATATAGCGTTCCAAATTGAATACGTTATCGTTAAGGAGTTCCTCGGAAACCTTAATCATAGTCGAGAGCTTGTGCGCTCCAAGGTTAACTACTCCAAATGCCTCGTCGCTCTCAACTGCAGCTCCTTCCTCATCAACCCATGACGCACTACCGTGGGATGCTACGACTGGAATCTTTCTGTCACCGTTTGAAGTTGAAATCACTGTTGCAAGTTGGCGGATGATGTTCTCATCATCAAGTGCTGCAATCAGTGTCATTTCAAATTCGTCCGGTACCAGGTACCCACCCTCTGAATCGGTCCCGATTTGTAGTGCGTTTAACACCTCAAAACTGTTCTTGTTGCGCATCGCTTTCCAAAAAGCTGATCTGTACTCGTCGGCAGCTCTGCCGATTTTCTCTTTCACAGCCGAGTTTGGTGCGTTCTTGATTGCGGTGCCGACTACCTTGGAAAACTCCAGATCCATCGCCGTCTGTCTCTCAAGCCTCTCAATTTCTGTGCCAAGATCGACAACCTCCTGCTCCATTCTTTCGTACTCCTGTGTGTCCTCTGCAGAAATCAGACCGTTTTCGCCTCTTTTGGAGTCCAAAAACTCCTTAGCTCTGTTCCAGACTGCTGCACGTTTTTCCCTTAACTCTAAAACCTTGTTCATGCTAAATTCCTCCTAAAAATAAATTTACTTGCCCAAGAGAGATAATCTCTTTAGCAAGTAATCTGCCGGTGTACCGGCTGGCTCGTTTTGTTCTACTACAATTTCTTCTTCCTCGGGTGGATCGTTGGTTGGATTTATCATTGGTTCTTGCTCAACTACTTCCACAACTTCCTCCTCTACTAGAACCACCTTCGGAAGTGTTCCCTTTAGTTTGTTAACCACACTCTTCGCAAGTGTTCTGCTACCAAACATGAAACCTGCTAACGGGTCCTCCTGCTGATTTGCTTCCGGCGTTTCCCGTTTCAAAATGCCGTCTGCAAAGCCCCACTCGACCGCTTTTTTTGCATTGAACCAGGTCTCACTTGCCATGAACTGTGACAGTTTGGCTCGTTGTGCCTTGGTCTTTAGCTCATATGCGTTGATGATGGCTTCCTTGACTTCCTTTAACATGTCAATGCATGAAGCCATATCCGCTTCATTACCAAAGACAATGCTCATGGGGTCGTGTACCATAAGCAATGATGACGGACTCATAAGCACTTCATCACCTGCCATGGCAATCACCGACGCTGCACTTGCCGCAAGGCTATCAATCTTCACTGTTACTTTCCCCTCATGCTCCAAAAGCATGTTGTAGATTTGCACTGCTGCAAAAACGTCGCCTCCTGGACTGTTTAACCAGACGGTAATATCGCCGTTTCGTTGGGTCAATTCACTCTTAAACATAGACGGTGTCACTTCATCACCAAACCAGCTTGATTCTGCAATGACACCGTCAAGTCTCAGAGTGTTTTCATCGAGCTTGTCCCATACCCAAAACTTCTTATTCATTTTGCTTTCCTCCTCCCGAATTATTTGATTTTATGTACGCGCCCACGTCTTCAAGTTTTAACATGTTGCCATTTATACAATAGATATCCCCGTGTTCAATCTTGTTCATATCCTCCAAGTCTCTTGCATCGTTAGGACTCATGAAACCGTTTTGAATTCCTATGGAATAGCCTTGCATTCTTGAAGCAAAATCACCCCGAAGTAGGCCCGACACATTAAACTTAATAAAGTACTTCTTTTTGTCCTCAACTGAAAACAAAGCCTTTTTAAATGCCTGCTCCAAGCGAATTACCCATGGGTCCAGGGTGTACATTACAAACTCAAGTGACTGTTGCTCTATGTTTGAAAAGCTAGACTTTTCTAAATCACCGACCATATGAGGTGGAATGCGAAAGATTCTAGCAATTTCATTAATCTGAAATTTCCTTGTCTCCAAGAACTGAGCCTGCTCGGGTGGAATGCTGATTGTCTTAAAGGACATGCCCTCTTCCAGTACTGCCACTTTGTTTGCGTTATTGCTTCCCTGATACACTGCGTTCCAACTGTCCCTCACACGTTTTGGATCCTTAAGTACGCCCGGATGTTCTAATACTCCAGACGGATTGGCCCCGTTTGCGAAAAACTTGGAACCAAATTCATCCACAGCTATTGCCATACCTACTGCATTTTTTGCCATAGCAATCGGTGAGTACCCGACCAGTCCGTCAAAGCCTAGCCCCGGGATGTGTAACACGTCATGCTGAGATAATGGAATCAACTCGCCGTCCTTGTCATAGATGTAATAAATTTCTCCAGCATCCGTTCTATCGACGCTCATTTTGTCAGGAAGCAGCGGATACAACTCCACGACATTGCCATTGTTGTCCCTCATAATCTGGGCATACGCATTACCCCATAACAAAAGATGACCCATCAGTGTTTCTCGAAACACGAATGAAGTCATCTCTGGGTTTGGTTCGTCATGGAGTAGAAAGTATAGTGGATGGTCAGTTGCTTTTTCCTTGCCGTTGTCGTTGTACTGATACACCTGAAGTGGCAGTCCGGCAATGGTTTCTGCGAGGATCCTCACGCACGCGTACACTGCAGTATTTTGCATAGCGGTTCGCTCGTTGACAACCTTTCCGCTAGTCGTCCCGCCAAAGAAAAAGCTGTACGGATTAATCCACTTGCTGTTTAATGGACCGGCTCTAGGTTTGAAGAGTCGGTTGATAATTGGTATATTCATAGATTGGTCTCCTTTCCGTAAAAATGGGTAACAAAAAAGCACCTGCAATGTGTGCAGATGCTGAGATTTTCAATCAACAGGGGCCGCCATTTAGACTTTTTGAACCTAACATTCCCTGCATTTGTATAAAAAAGTAATGGCTTCAGGCCAGCAGGTTTTTAGGCCCTCCTAATCTATGTGGTATTAAGATTTCGGATAATACATTCAGACTTTTCTACAAATGCATTATTTAAAAACAAAATATTTTAATAATATTCATACGAAATATTTTTCTTTTTTGCAAATCTTTCAGCAAACGTCCCCTTTTTACAGTAAATAGTAAGTACGGGACACCCTGTAAAAGTATTAGTTCCAATATATTTAACACTTGGAGGGATATAAGCTTTTGATAAGGACTCGCATTCTTCAAATGATTGAGAATGAATACGTTGAACCCCTTCCTCAAAAGTAACTGTTCGTAGACTTTTACATCTTGCAAAAGATGACATTTCTAAAACTAATACAGAACCTGGAATTATTAGTTCCTCAAGTTTTTCACAATAACAGAAAGCTGTTCTACCAATGAATTTTAAAGTGTTTGGAAAATGTACGGTTCTTAAATTGCCGCAACTGAACACCGCGTATGTTTCAATTGTTTCGACACCTTCAGGAATAATTAAATGTTTGACTCCACATCCACAAAAAGTATATGTTCTAATTCTTTTCAAATTTTCAGGTAGTTTTATTTTTTGAAGTTTATAACACGATCCAAATGCATACTCACCAATATCAGAAATAGTTTCAGGTAAATGAATACTAGATAAATTTTCACAACCATAAAAGGCTGCATTACCTATAGTTTCAATTCCATCAGAAATATTAACCTCTTTTATATCAGTACACTTCCTAAAAGCATTCTTATTAATTCCAAAAACTTTCTTTTTACCAATAATATCAGGAATGGTAAATCGCTCACCGGCAAATCGCCTCCCCGAAATTTTAAATATACCATCCCTACCCACAACTGTTTTCCAAAGTTTTTTATCAAATTGATTTTCTTCACTATACTCCATTGGCTTTTAATCCTCCATTTTAAGAAAATATTAATACATCTTCTTGTTTTTCGATATATTGTGCGATCGTTTTTAGTACAAATCAATCCTCCAAAACGTAAATGTATTATACCATAAGATAATTATATATTTTACAAAACTATAATACCTCTTTCATTATACACCGAACCCGTGTCAAATTGAGCACGTAGCGATCTATCAAGAGCCATTATGGTTGCAACGGCTCCATCAATTCGCTCCGTACTCTTTGCCTTATCTGGTTTCTGATTGCCCGCTTCATCTTGTTTTATTAAGATATTGTCCATCATCCACCGAAGCGCGGGGTTCCCGCCGTGTGCGAGTTTGCCCTCAAGTGTAAGTTTCATGAGTTCTTTGGTAGGTGGCGACATATCCTTAAAGCCCTGTCCAAACGGCACCACTGTAAATCCAAGACCTGCAAGGTTTTGTGACATCTGTACAGCGCCCCATCTGTCAAATGCAATTTCCCTGATGTTATATTGCTTGCCAAGCTCCTCAATGAATGTTTCGATGTAAGCATAATGCACGACGTTCCCTTCTGTTGTTTTGATGAACCCTTGTTTCTCCCAAACGTCGTATGGCACATGGTCACGCCTGACTCTCAGTTCAAGGTTTTCTTCTGGGATCCAAAAGTATGGCAGGATTACATATTTGTCATCTTCATCGAGCGGTGGAAACACAAGTACAAATGCGGTGATGTCAGTTGAGCTGGAAAGGTCGAGTCCACCGAAACAACTTCTGCCAATTAACTGTTCAGGGTCAACTGCAAAACTGCAGGCATCCCACTTGTCCATCGGCAGCCAGCGCTTGTTTGACGGTGTCCATTGGCAGAGGAAGAACTGACGAAAGAACATCTCCTCCGCAGGGTTCTGCTTTGCACTATCACAGGCAATTTGTAAATCTTCCTCGGTAAATGTTACACCAAGTGATGGATTGCTTCGATACCATACAGCCGGATCCGTCCAATCTGCATCATCGGGAGTACAATAAATAGCAGGATAAAAGGTTGGATCAACCTTTCGACCTTCCAATATATCTACTGCCTTCTGGTGCACTTCATAGCAAATACTATTTCTGTCGCTTCCAGCAGTTGTTATTACAAAATTAAGCGGTTGCGACCTTGCAATCCCTGCGCCCTTTGTCATGACGTCATACAGCTTCCGATTTGGTTGGGCCAACAGCTCATCAAAGATACACGCATGAACGTTGTAACCAAATTTCGATGCAACCTCAGACGATAAAACCTGGTATATTGATTTGGTCGGTAAGAACACAATTCTTTTCTGGGAGTCGATGATTTTGACTCTTTTCTTAAGAGCGTCGCTTTGACTGAGCATATCCTTAGCAACTTCAAATACGATTCCCGCTTGCTTTCTGTCAGAAGCACAGGAGTAAACTTCGGCTCCGACCTCTAAATCAGCACAAAGAGTATACAGTGCTATTGCTGCGGCGAGTTCACTTTTCCCACTCTTCTTCGATGTCTCCACGAACGCCGTTTGAAACTGTCTAAACCCATCTGCCTTAACTACACCAAATATATTTCTGATCAATTCTTCCTGCCAGGCAATCAATTCAAAGTTCTGTCCCGCCCACACGCCTTTGGTGTGTTTGAGCGCTTCTATGAACTTGACCGCATGGTCAGCTTTCGTCTTATCATAATGTGAAGTTGGCAACATAAATTTAGTTGGTTTAAAATTCTTTAACTTGTATTGTGCATCAATTAATGCCACGCCCCTTTGAAAAATGAATAACAAAAAAGAGCCTAAGATTTAGACTCTTTCGAATATTTCTATATACTATTTTCTATCTTTGACCAGTCAAAATAAATCCAACGTAGTCCTTACGGTGATTTTCAATGAAAAGCACCAGCTCGTGATGGTTTTTGTTATGAGCTTCCCTCTGAACCCCAAAGGCATCGATCATATTGAAATTGCCTTCATCGCGAATTTCGAGTATTTGGTCCATTATCTTATCTGTTACAAAACCCTCTTCCATAAAGTAAAATGCATATCTTGCGTAGTCATAGCCTTCTGATTCCAGACAGATACCGTCTTTGGCGCCAATTGTCTTAACCAAAATGCAGTGCCAAACTTTGTTCTGGTCGTAATACATCAAAGCCTTGTTTTCCTTGATGAAATCGAAATCATCAAGCAGATTGTTTGAAAAATGCTCGTACTCCGATTCCGGAAGTTCTATCACTTTATCAATTACAAAATCGTGAGCGGCTTCAAGCGTATTCATTTTTTCCTTTAGTTCTTCAAGGTTAACTGCCTTTCGTACAAATGCCGTTTTAGTCATTAGCGAATCCTCCATTAACTTGGCCAAAAGAGTAGTGTCTTATCAAGGTGACTCAATCGCAGCTCCGAAAAGCAATCTTGCTCCCCTAGTTGCTTAATCATGTACCCAACCATCAGTGAGTTTTTACTTGGCATCAGGCTATACCCATTACCCTCTTCGTCTCTTGCCAGTGCGACGAGCGTGTTGCCATCAATCAACCCATCTTTTTTGAATGCCGCCAGTGCCGATTCCAGTTCTCTTACTGTCATAAAGTTCATAGAAATCCCTCCAAAAATTATTGTCGTTCACTACACCATTAATCACTCTAAACGCACTAATAGTCAAGAGAATTCAACC
>Ga0194063_10000574_pt1 | contig 26310 bp, 21 predicted proteins | sample SepL3720m_MetaG_FD_155459 | JGI IMG/M metagenome (GOLD analysis project Ga0194063, IMG submission 155459) | Anoxic zone freshwater microbial communities from boreal shield lake in IISD Experimental Lakes Area, Ontario, Canada - Sep2016-L373-20m | ecosystem: Environmental > Aquatic > Freshwater...
CGTCGAGCTCGCGCACGAGCCCGCGCCTGAGGGACTCGGCGTCGACGGCGACAGCGCGCAGTTCGGGTGGACCGCTGGCGACGATCGGCGTCTCGTGACCGGGCAGCGTGGTGGCATCCTGCATGTCGCGCCGCAGCAACTTCAGGGGTTGCAGTACGGACCGGTTCAAGCCGAGGAGCACAGCGAGTAGCCCGAGCAGGATGACGATTCCGACGGCGATGAGCGTCGCACCGAGCCACTGGTTGACCGTTCGCAGGGCGGTGGCCGCATCGTCGCGCGTTCGGTTGACCTCGCGGTTCAGGGCGCTCGACGCAGCCGTCATCGCCTGGTACGTCGCCCAGGCGTCGGGTGAGTTCGTCGCCTTCATCGCGCGAGTCCGCTTTCCCGCCTGCATCAACGAGATGACCGGCTCGGGGTCCGTTGCGACCCATGTCTGCTGGGTGGTTCGTGCACTCGCCACCAAGGAGTTGAGGGTCTCCTCGTCAGCGGGCAGGGCCTGCTGCACGGCGTCGAGCTCACGCGTCGCCTCGTCGATGGAGGTGCGGTACTCGGCAAGGGACGCCGGGCGCTCGAGCATGACGTAGTCCGACAGTGCGCCCCCGGCGTTGGCCTGGGCGAGCATCGTTGACGCGGCGGAGTCGGCAGCCGGGGACAGGGCGTCGTGCACGGCCGTCGCCACGGCCGACGTGAGCTCGTATTGCACGAACAGCACGGTGCCCATCGTGACGAGTGCGAGCGCCGCGACCACGGAGGCCACGATCATCCGCATCCGCAAGGTCACACCATGCAGGTTAACCGCTGACCGGCTCCCCTAGGCTCGGGTCGTGACTCTTCCCCGGTTGCGGCCCGACATCGACGACATCCCTGCCTACAAGGCGGGCCAGCGCCCCGTACCGCGTGAGGACATCGTCACGTACAAGATCTCCAGCAATGAGAACCCGTATCCGCCGCTGCCGGGCGTGCTGGACGTGATTATGCGTGCCGCCGCCGACATCCACCGGTATCCCGATCCGTTCTCACGAAGACTCATCACCGCGCTCTCCGAGCGGTTCGACGTTCCCGAGGAGTGCCTCGTGCTCGGGACGGGCAGCGTCGCGATCTGCGGGCAGGTCGTCACGATCGCAGCGGGCCCTGGCGACGAGGTGCTCTACGCGTGGCGCAGTTTCGAGTCCTATCCGATCGTCACCCGCATCGCGGGAGCGACGAGCGTGCAGGTGCCGCTGCTCCCGGACGAGCGTCACGACCTCGAGGGAATGCTCGCCGCAATCACCGATCGCACCCGCGTCATCTTCGTGTGCACGCCCAACAACCCGACCGGGCAGGTCGTCACGACGCCGGAGATCCTCGACTTCATCGAGCGAGTTCCGCCCGATGTCATCGTGGTGATGGACGAGGCCTACCGGGAGTTTGCCGCGCACGACGACGTGCCAGACGGCATCGAGCTGTTCCGGAAGTTCCCCAACGTCGTCGTATTGCGAACCTTCTCCAAGGCCTACGGCCTGGCCGCGCTGCGGGTCGGCTTCGGGGTGGCGCACCCGGTGGTCGCCGCCGCACTGCGCAAGACAGCACTCCCGTTCGGGGTGTCGACGATCGCGGAGGAGGCGGCGATCGCTTCGCTCGCGGCCGAGGGCCAGTTGCTCGAGCGCGTGGCAGCGCTGGTCGTGGAGCGCGAGCGCGTGTGGAACGCACTGCGCGACCAGGGGTGGGACATCCACCGCACCGAGGCCAACTTCGTCTGGCTGCGACTCGGTGAGCACACGATGGACTTCGTGGCCGCGTGTGAGGAGGCCGGCATCACGATCCGGCCGTTCCCGGGGGAGGGCGTGCGGATAACGGTGGCGGAGACGCCTGCCAACGACCGCGTGATCGACGTGGCTAGGGAGTTCCGGACGCGCTTGGGCTGACGCTCGCCACGCTCGGCGTACCCGCGACGGCGTCGCGGATGGCGGTCGTCAGGCCGTCCGCGAGCAGCATGGAACCGTCGACGCTCAGGTGGTCCTCGTCCTGGTAGCGGATCTGCCCGTCGAAGACCGCCCAACACGAGGTGGGGTCGCACAGGGACGGGAACGAATCGAAGACGAACGCGCCCGGGTACTGCTGGGCCAGTGCCCTCTCGACGTCCATGGCGGGCTTGCGCACCGACTCGGACTCGGAGCGGGGAACACTGAAGTCGCGGGTTCCGAATGCGTTCGCGAGCAGTGATGTTCCGTTCGTATAGCCGGTCATCTCCGGCACTGACCCGACGAACAGCACGGGAATCCCGGCCTCAGTTAGCCGCGAGACCACCGGATCCAGTCCCTTGCGCCACAGGGCTGCGGCGTCCTTCGTCGAGCCGGCAACCCCGCCAGAGTCGGTGGCTGCGGTCCGCCACTTCCACTCCGGGTGGACGTAGCCGGCGGACCTGTTGGAGATGAGAACGGCTGCCGGCTTGGTCTTCAGCGCGTAGTTGACGATCGACTTCTGCCAGGATCGGCAGGGGTAGTCGTGGCTGCCGCTGGACTCTCGTCCGAGGAACGGGCAGCCGGTGTGGCTCGTGACGATCGTGTCGTAGCCCAGTGACTGCGCCGCGGCGATGGTGCCGTCCGCCACCGCGTAGGCCTGCGAGTCGCCGGCCAGCAGGATCGTGCCCACGGCGGCCGCGGGGCCGAACCGGCAGCCGGTCGGGTTGAGGTCGGTATTGACGCAACCGTTCCTGACGGCGACGTGCTGGGAGCGCAGGTTGCCGCCGTCGCCCTCCGCGACCTGGCCGTCCATCTTCGCGGTGGCCTGGGTGGCCGCCTGATCCTGCTCCGTCGGGTTGGTGGGGGTGGTCTGCGTCGACACCACGTCCGGGACCTGTGCGGTGTCCGGCACCGTCGGGTCGGTGCGCTCGGCCGCGTCCGGGGTGGTAGCTGTGCCAGGTGCGAGCGCCAGCGCGAGGCTGTCTGCTTCTGCCGCGGAACCGGCCGCCACGTCAGGAGTGCCGAGCGTCGCTGCAGGCGCCGCCACCGGGATCGTCGACTGGTCGGGCAGGAGCCCCCAGCTGCTGTTGGCTCCCGCGAGCAGCGCTAGGCACAGCGCCAGCGGGATCGCGACGGTCGGGACGACGATAGCCAGCGCACGTGGCTTCGAGCGGGGTCGCAGCTTGCGGATCGGCTGCTCGACGAAGCGATACGACAGGAGCGCAGGCGCGATCGACACCACGGCAGCGACGATCAGGATCGTCGGGTTGCGCGGGAACAGGAGGGCGGCGAAGACGATCACCGGCCAGTGCCACAGATACCAGGAGTAGGACGCGTCCCCGATCGCGACCATCGGGCGCGTAGCGAGGGCCTTGTTCACGCCGACCGTCTCGCTCGAACCGGCCAACAGCACGAGGGCCGTGCCCAGCACGGGGACGATCGCGAGGGCTCCGGGGAACGGGAAGGACTCGTGGATCGCCAGGGCGGAGATGACGATGAGGGCGGCTCCGACAATGCCCAGGCCCATGGAGGACGCGGTTGAGGTCGGCCGCAGGCGCGTGATGCGCAGGGCCAGGAGCGCGCCGATGGCGAACTCCCAGGCGCGGGTGAAGGGACTGTAGAAGGCGAACGACTCGGGCCCGCCGAAGAAGGAGGTGAGCCCGGGGAGGAGCGGGGACCCGTAGGTCCACAGCATCGACAATGCGAACGAGCCGATCGCGATGAGCGATACCAGGATCACCGCAGGCCGACGACTCAACTGCTTGGCGTGCCGGCCCTTGGGAATCCCGAGGAACCAGCCGAACGCGAGGAGCGCCGGGAAGATCAGGTAGAACTGCTCCTCCACCGACAGCGACCAGGTGTTGAGGAGTGGATTGCTCGTGGTGTCAGCGGAGAAGTAGTCGCCCGCCCCGTGACCGATCACGAAGTTGGCCGACAGCAGCATCGCCCCGAGGCCGGTGCGCGCGGTCGTCTGCTGGGCGCCGAATGGGTTCTGCAGAACAAGCGACACGAGGGCGACGACGGTCACCGTGAGCGCCAGGGCCGGCGTGAGGCGAAGGAAGCGTCGGAAGTAGAAGCGCCGGAACGACAGCGCACGGTTGGCCACCCACTCACGCATGAGCATCGCGGTGATGACGAACCCGGAGATGACGAAGAAGACGTCGACTCCCACGAATCCACCCGGCACCGGCAGATGCGCATGGAACGCGACGACGAGGAGGACGGCGACGGCGCGAAGGCCCTGGATGTCGGCACGACGGTGCGTCGGTCGATCGACCACGACCGGCGTGCTGACAGTGCGGGTGTCGACGCTCATCGTCGCCGTTCTCCGGTGACGACGAGCATGACCCCGCCGACGACCACCGTCAGCCCGAGCAGCACATCCATGGTTATCGGCTCGCCGATGATCAACGAGCCGAGCAGGACCGCCACAAGCGGATTGACGTAGGCATACGTGGAGACAAGGGACATGGGTGCGTGGCCCAGCAGCCACGTGTACGCCGTATAGCCGGCGATCGATGCGACCACGAGGTACGACAGGGCCAGCCAGGAGGACGGGTTGACCGCCCCTGCGTCGATGCGCTCGCCCCTCAGCAGCCCCACGGTGGTGAGCGCGACGGCCGCAAAGGCCATCTCCAAGGTGGTCGTGACCAGCGTGTTGGACGGCAGGTCAAAGCCCGAGGAGCGCCAGGAGAAGAACGCCCAGCAGAAGGACGAGCACATGATCGCCAGGGACCAGAGGACGACTTCTCCGTCGCCACCAGAGACCGGATGCGTCCCGCCGGGCAGGAGCATGAGAACCAGTCCGGTCATGCCGATCGCGACACCGGCCAGGGTCAGGGCGGACGGGCGTTCGCCTGCATGGAAGCGGAGCACGATGATCCAGAGTGGCATGACCGACACGAGCAGGGCGGCGATCCCGCTGGGGAGGTAGTGCTCGGCGAGCGAGACGGTGCCGATGCCCACGCCCAGCAGCATCGTTCCCATGATGGCGGTGGAGCGCAGCTGCGCTGGGGTGACAGCGAAGACCTTCGGCCCGCGGGTTGCCAGCAGGATGAGCCCGAGGACGGCCGCGGCCGTGGCGAACCGCAGGCCGTTGGAGGTCAGCGGTGGCAGGGAGCGCCCCATGATGGCGATGCCGAGGTAGGTCGAGCCCCAGATCAGCCACAGGGCGACCAAGGGCCCCCAGACGTGCAGGGTCGACGCCCGCGTCACTCCGCGGATGTCGGTCGCCGTCACGGGCCCAACTGTCGCAGACCTTCCAGCGTGGGCCAAAATCGATTGCTGGCAAGGGTGGTTCCGCCCTGCGGAAAGCGGCCAAATAGGTGACCAAAGTCCCTAAAGAAATGCCCCTCTGCGCGCGCATTCGCCCCTTCGGAGCCGTCAGGATGGGCGTCAGCAGCCGGGGTGACCCACCACGGTTCTGGCCGTCTGACGGCCGTCCAGACAAGAAGGACAGGGTTCATGAGCGCACTGCAACTCTCTCAGTGGCAATTCGGCATCACCACCGTCTACCACTTCCTGTTCGTCCCGCTGACCCTTGGCACGGTGTGGCTCGTCGCGGGGTTCCAGACCGCGTGGGTGCGTACCGGCAAGGTCAAGTACCTCCAGTTGACGAAGTTCTTCGGGAAGCTCTTCCTGATCAACTTCGCCATGGGCGTGGTCACCGGCATCGTGCAGGAGTTCCAGTTCGGGATGAACTGGTCGGACTACTCCCGCTTCGTCGGAGACGTCTTCGGCGCACCGCTGGCGATGGAAGGCCTGCTGGCGTTCTTCCTGGAGTCGACGTTCCTTGGCCTGTGGATCTTCGGCTGGGACCGCCTCCCGAAGAGGCTGCACCTTGCCACCATCTGGCTGGCCGCTGCCGGCACCGCGTTCTCCGCGTACTTCATCCTCGCGGCGAACTCGTTCATGCAGCACCCGGTGGGCTTCGTCTACGACGAGAACCTGCAGCGCGCGGTTCTCACCAACATCTTCACCGTGCTCTTCCAGAACACTGCGCTCATCGCGTTCTTCCATACGCTCACTGCTTCGTTCCTGGTGTCCGGTGCACTGCTGGCCGGCGTCAGTGGCTGGATGCTGGTCAAGAAGCGTCAGACCGACGTCTTCCGCACCTCAGCCAAGCTCGGTGCGTGGGTCATCCTGATCTCAGCAGTCCTCGTCTCGATCTCCGGCGATGTGTCCATGAAGGTCATGGTCCAGCAGCAGCCGATGAAGGTCGCGGCCGCCGAGGCGCTCTACCAGACGCAGGAGCACGCACCCTTCAGCATCCTGACCATCGGCGACGTCACGGGCACCGACGCGACGACGCTCATGGAGATCCCGGGCCTGCTCTCGTGGCTGGCCACGGGCAACTGGGACGGCCCGGACAGCACCGTGCAGGGGATCAACAACCTGCAGGCCCAGTACGAGCAGACCTTCGGCGCCGGCGTCAACTACATCCCCTACGTGCCGGTCACCTACTGGGGCTTCCGCCTCATGATCGGCCTGGGAATGCTCGCCGCGCTGTACGCCCTGTGGGCGCTGTTCGCCATGCGAGGTGGACGCGAGCCCAAGGGCAAGTTCTTCGCGGTCGCGAGCACGTGGATCCTGTTCTTCCCACTCTTCGGGATCTCAGCCGGCTGGATCTTCACCGAGATGGGCCGCCAGCCCTGGATCGTGTTCGGCCAGCAGTTGACGGCGAATGGCGGCTCGCCGCTGCTCAGTTCGCTCGAGGTCTGGATCACGATGATCGGCTTCACGCTGCTCTACCTGGTGCTTGCCATCATCGAGGTCGGCCTGATGCTCAAGTACATCAAGGCCGGTGCCCCCGAGCCGTCGGAGCTCATCGACGATCCCTTCGCTGAGGCGAAGCAGGACGACGACAAGCAGCTCTACTTCGCTTACTAGGCCGACTGAGAACAGGAAAAAGGACTCAACATGGATCTGCAAACCGTCTGGTTCATCCTGGTAGCGGTTCTCTGGATCGGCTACTTCATCCTCGACGGCTTCGACCTCGGCGTCGGGATGCTCCTGCCCATCCTCGGCAAGGACGACCTGCGTCGCCGTGTGATGATCAACTCGATCGCCACCGTGTGGGACGGCAACGAGGTCTGGCTGCTGGTGGCTGGCGGCGCGACCTTCGCTGCCTTCCCACTCTGGTACGCCACGCTGTTCAGCGGGTACTACCTCGCGCTGTTCCTCGTCCTCGTCGGCCTCATCCTGCGTGGCGTCGCCTTCGAGTACCGCGGCAAGCGCGACTCCGCCACCTGGCGTGCGCGCTGGGACTGGGCGATCGTGGTGGGCTCCGCCCTGCCGGCCCTGCTCTTCGGCGTCGCCTTCGGAAACATCACGATGGGCTCGGCCATCGAACCGCTGGCCGGCACGCCGGCGGGCACGGACTTCGCCGTGAACGCGATGGCGCTGAACTACACCGGCAACCTGTTCAACCTGCTGAACCCGTTCTCACTCCTCGTCGGCGTCATGACGCTCACCGTGTTCATGACCCACGGCGCCATCTACCTGGCGCTGAAGACGTCCGGTGAGATCCGGGAGGCGTCTCGTTCGTTCGCGTTGAAGATCGGACTGGTCGCGGCCGTGGCCGCTGTGGGCTCGCTGCTCTGGGCGCAGGCGTTCTCCGGCCGGGTTGCCGTCACTTTGCCGATCGCCCTCGTGGCGGCGGTGCTGTGGCTGGCGGCGCTGTTCATGACCATGAAGGGTCGCGACGGCTGGGCATTCATCCTGAGCGCCGGCACCATTGCCCTCGCCGTGACGGCACTGTTCGTCGGACTGTTCCCGAACGTCATGCCGAGCAACATCGATGCGGCCTACAACCTGACGGTCTACAACTCGTCGAGCCAGTCGTACACCCTCACGGTGATGACGATCGTGGCCGTCGTGATGACGCCGATCGTGCTGATCTACCAGAGCTGGACGTTCTGGGTGTTCCGCAAGCGGATCAGCACCTCGATGATCCCGCCGCAGCCAGTTGCCGGTCGTTCAGACGATCGGTTCGCGGGAGCGGCCAGCTAGTCCGGCACTGCAACGCGTAACGGGGCTGCCCTACGGGGGCGGCCCCGTTCGCATGTCAGGATGAGCCACCATGAAGCCGCTGGATCCTCGACTGCTGCGCTATGCCCGCAGCACGCGCGGCTTCATCGTCCTTGCCGTCGTCCTGGGTGTCCTCACCGCCGTGCTGGTCATTGCCCAGGCGCGCCTGCTGTCCGACGCCATCGTCAAGGTGACCGCCGGCGGCGAGGGCTGGGACCAGGTGCGCACCGGCGTGATCCTTGTCGCGGTCGTCTTCGCCGCCCGGGCAGCGATCGCCTGGCTAGCGGAGGTCGCTGCAGTGCGCGCTTCCGCGAGAGCCAAGGCCGAACTGCGAGAGGCCACTCTGGAGCAGATCCTCGCCCTCGGACCGGCCAGCGACGCGGCGAAGGACCCGGGCGCACTCGCGACGCTCGTGACGCGAGGCGTCGACGCACTCGACGGCTACTACTCCCGTTACCTGCCCCAGTTGATCCTTGCGGTCATCGTGCCGCTCGCGATCCTGATCACCATCCTGGGCCAGGACATCCTGTCCACCGTCATCGTGGCGATCACGATCCCGCTGATCCCGATGTTCATGATCCTCATCGGGATGTACACGCAGTCCCGCGTGGATCGGCAGTGGAAGACGTTGGCCGTTCTCTCCGGCCACTTCCTCGACCTGGTCTCGGGCCTGCCGACCCTCAAGATCTTCGGCCGCGCGAAGTCTCAGGTCGCGGCCATCGGCGCGATAGGTGATCGCTATCGCAGCACCACCATGGGCGTGCTTCGCGTGTCGTTCCTCTCCTCGCTCGCGCTCGAACTGCTCGCGACCTTGTCCGTTGCGCTGGTGGCCGTGTCGATCGGACTTCGCCTGGCGCAGGGTCAACTCAGCTACTCAGTCGGCCTCTTCGTTCTCCTGCTCGCGCCCGAGGCCTACCTGCCCCTGCGGCTTGTCGGGCAGCATTTCCACGCTGCGGCCGAAGGGCTTGGCGCTGCCGAGCGGGTCTTCGTGATCCTGGAGACGCCCGTGCCGACCGGTGGTACGACGCCGATGCCGCGGGGTCCAGTCTCCGTTGAGGTCACCGATCTGCAGGTGACGTACCCCGGCCGCCCCGATCCGGCGCTGGCCGGCGCGACGTTCACGGCGAGGCCGGGCACCGTGACGGCGGTCGTCGGCTCATCCGGTGGTGGCAAGAGCACGCTCATCAATGCGTTGCTGTGCTTCATCGCGCCGAGCGCCGGCCAGGTCCGCCTGGTCGGCGCCGGCGGCGAGGCAGTCAGTCTCAGCGAGGTGGACGTGGCTGCGTGGCGCGAGCGGGTGGCCTGGCTTCCCCAGCGAGCCCACCTGGTGACGATCGACCTGTCCGAGCAGCCGACCATCGCCGACGTCGTCCGGCTCGGACGGCCCGAGGCGACCGACGAGGTCGTCTGGTCTGCGCTGGCCGACGCCGGCCTTGACGAGGAGATCCGCGAACTGCCGGACGGACTGGCCACGCGCCTTTCCGCCGACGGGTCAGGGCTGTCGGTCGGCCAACGGCAGCGACTGGCACTGGCCCGCGCGCTCGCCACGCACGCCGACATCGTGATCCTCGACGAGCCGACGGCTGCCCTCGACGGCGCGACTGAGGCAGCGGTCGTGACCGTGATCGGGCGACTCGCTGAGCGAGGCGCGGTGGTGATCGTCGTGGCGCACCGACCGGCCCTCATGGAGATCGCGGACCAGGTGATCCGACTCGACCGCGGCGTGCTCGACGCTGTCCCGGGCGCCCCGGTCAGTGCCGTCGACACCATCCGGAGCGCAGGATGGTGAGCCCGGTCCGCGCCGTGTGGCGCGACATGTCCACGCACCGCCGCGAACTGTTGGGCGCGGCCGTCCTCGGTGCCATCGCCTCGCTCAGTGCGGTCGGTCTGCTCGGAACGTCCGCGTGGCTGATCTCACGCGCGTCCGAGATGCCGCCGGTGCTCGACCTCAGCATCGCGGCCCTGCTGGTGCGCGTGCTCGCGATCAGCCGTGCCCTGTTCCGCTACGGGGAGCGACTCGTCGGCCATGACGCTGCCTTCCGCGGGCTGACCCAACTGCGCGTCGTCGTCTACACGAACCTCGAGCGGCTCGCCCCGACGGGCCTGGCGGCCTTCGGCCGCGGCGACCTCCTCACCCGACTCGTCGGCGACGTCGACGCCGCACTCGACCTGCCGCTTCGCGTCATGCTGCCGTGGATGCAGGCGATCCTGACGGCGCTCGTGACCGTGGCCTTTGTGACCTGGCTGCTGCCGCCGGCCGGCATCGTCGTGGGCCTGCTTGCCGTCGTCTCGCTGACGTTCACTCCATGGATCGCTGCGCGCACCGCTCGCGTGGCCGAGGAGCGCGTCGCGCCGGCGAAGGCACGCATGTCGGCGGCGGTCGTCCAGCAGCTCGACGCGACGGCCGACATCACCGTGTACGGGGCGGGCCGGTCGGCCAACAAGGAGGTGCGGCGCCTGGACGACGACCTCACCCGTCTCAACGAGCAGGAGGCCTACTCCCTCGGGATGGGCACTGGGTTCGGCGTGCTGGTTCAGGGACTGGCGGTCACCATCGCTCTTGCTGTCGGTATCGGTGCGGTGTGGAGCGGACGGATCGAGCCGGTCTGGCTGGCCGTCGTCGCGCTGCTGCCGTTGGCGCTGTTCGACGTGCTGTCCACGCTGCCGGGCGCCGCTCTCGCGTACCAGCGGCTTCGGGGCTCCGCGGAGCGCATCGTCGAGGTCGAACGCGCGCCGATTCCCGTTCCCGACCCGGTCTCGCCCGTCGCGGTACCGGCTGACTTCGGGGGCCTCGCCGTCCAGGGACTCACCTCGGGCTGGGGAGCCACAGACGCCGACGATCTTGAGATCCACGCCATTCGCGACGTGACGTTGTCCGTCGCACCTGGGGAGCGCGTCGCCGTCATTGGTCCGAGCGGTGCGGGCAAGTCGACGCTGGCGAATGTGCTGATGGGCTTCCTGCCGTATCAAGGGTCGGTGCGCTTGTCCGGCGTCGAGATCCGCGAGGCGAACGGCGATGACGTGCGCGGGGTCGTCGGGATGCTCACGCAGCAGGCCCACATCTTCGACACCTCGGTGGCCGACAACATCAGGATCGGGGACCCGTCGGCCGACGACGCGACGATCAACGACGCGATCGAGCAGGTTCACCTGTCGTCCTTCGTGGCCGGCCTGCCCGACGGGATCGACACGGTTGTGGGCTCCTTCGGAGCGTCGATCTCCGGCGGTGAGCGCCAGCGCATCGCGCTCGCCCGCCTCTTGCTCGCCGGTCGCACGTTCGTCATCCTCGACGAGCCGACCGAGCATCTCGACGGGCCGACGGCCCAATCGCTGACCGAGACGATCATGGAGGCGCTGCGTGACGACACGCTCCTGCTCATCACCCACCGGTTGACCGGCCTGGAGGGCTTCGACCGCATCATCGAGCTGCAGGACGGCCGGGTCGTCGCTGAGGGAACGCACGAGCGGCTGCTGGCCGACGGTGGCTGGTACGCCGACCAGTGGCGCACCGAGTCCGAGTTGCACGATATGGCGGACCTGCTCCCCCGACTGCCCGTGGGCGTTGCCGTCCCCCCGCCGGGCAGGTGAGGGTGAACGTGAGTCCGGGCGTGAGAGGGTGAGCGCATGAGGGAGGAGCGCGACCGCGGGCTGTTCACCGCTGTTGTCTCGGTTGCCGCCGGACTCGAACTCGGCGCCACGCTTCGCCGGATCGTCCAGGCGGCGGTGGAACTGGTCGATGCCTCGTACGGCGCACTCGGCGTCCTCGACGACAGCGGCGGCCTGGGCGAGTTCATCCACGTGGGCATCGACGCCCAGACGGCGGCCACCATCGGCTCCCTGCCGATGGGTCGAGGCATCCTCGGACTCCTGATCAACCATCCGGTCCCGATCCGCCTCGACAACCTCGGCGACCATCCCAGGTCTGCCGGCTTCCCGCCCGGCCACCCGCCGATGACGTCGTTCCTCGGCGTGCCCGTGCGTGTCCGAGGCGAGGTGTTCGGCAACCTGTATCTGACCGAGAAGCGCTCCGGCACCGGATTCACCTCTGAGGACGAGCGCACCGTCATGGCCCTTGCGGCAGCAGCGGCGGTCGCGATCGAGAACGCCCGCCTGTACGAGCGCTCCCGGCAGCGTGAGCAGTGGCAGCAGGCCGTTACCGATATCGCCAACGCAGTGCTCGCGGACAGTGACGCTGACGAGGTCTTGTCGCTGGTCGCCAACCGCGCCCGCAGCCTGACTGGGGCCGACGTGGCCCTGGTGGCTCTCCCCGACTTCGCCGGCAGCCTCGTCGTCGAGATCGTCGACGGCCGTGATGACGACTCGGGGACGGCGGCCCGCGAGCTCCTCTCGGTGATCAGCAGTTGGGAAGGCCAGCGCGTGCCAGCGCATTCGGTGGCGCATCAGGCCTTCCACGACGGCATCAGCCGGATCGAACGCGACACGGCACGAGTGCTCGCCGAGGCCGATCAGGCGCCGGCACACGGACCGGCCGTCGTCATCCCCTTGATCACGTCCGACCACGTGCTTGGCATCCTGATGCTGCTGTGGGGCGAGCCGACCGCGCGCGTTCCCGCGGATGCCCTTGAGCTTGCCGGTTCGTTCGCTTCGCAGGCGGCGGTCACGCTGGTGCTTGCCAACGCACGACGCGAGCATGAGCGCCTCGCGGTCTACGAGGATCGCGACCGGATCGCCCGCGATCTTCACGATCTGGTTATCCAACGTCTCTTCGCCACGGGAATGATGTTGCAGGGCTTGTCACGCATCGAGAACGTTCCGAGCGCTGCGTCCGACCGCGTGTCCCGTGCCGTCGACGAGCTCGACGAGACGATCAAGGAGATCCGCCAGACGATCTTCGCGTTGCACGAGCCGGTCGACGGGCCAACGACGAGTGCGCGCGGCAGGGTGCTCCGCGAGACGTCGCAGTCCGCGGCGCTGCTGGGCTTCGAGCCGGCGGTCCGCTTCGTCGGCCCGGTGGACTCCATGCTGACCACTGAGGCGACCGACCATCTCATCGCGGCGCTGCGCGAGGCACTGACCAATGCAGCCAAGCATGCTGAGGCGAAGCGAGTCGACGTCGTGGTGCAGATCGATTCGGGAGACGTGGTGCTGGTCGTCACCGACGATGGCGTGGGCATCAGCGAGGACGGGCCTGGCCGTCGCTCGGGGGTGGCGAACATCGCCGCTCGCGCTCAGGTGCTCGGCGGCTGGTGCCGGCTCGAGCGGGTTGCGGACTCCGGTGGCACGCGTCTCACCTGGTGCGTGCCGTTCTAGCAGAGCGCCTCAGTGGTGGTCGTGCTCCGCGCCCATGCGCGCGACGTACGCGGCCGCCTGAGTGCGGCGCTCCATGCCGAGTTTCGCCAGCAGGCTGGATACGTAGTTCTTGACGGTCTTCTCGGCAAGGTGCATCTGCTCGCCGATCTGCCGGTTCGTCAGGCCCTCGCCGATCAGATCGAGGATCCGCTTCTCCTGGTCGGACAGTGCGTCCAGCCGGCCGTCGTGCTGCTCACCGTTGCGAAGCCGCTCGAGCACCCGCTGCGTCGCAGCCGGATCGAGGAGCGACTTGCCTGATGCGACCTGACGGATGGCATCCAGCAGGTCGTTGCCCCGGATTTCCTTGAGCACGTAGCCGGAGGCGCCGGCCATGATCGCATCGAAGAGCGCCTCGTCGTCGGCGTAGGAGGTGAGCATCAGGCAGTGCACTTCCGGCATCGTCGACCGGACCTCGCGGCAGACCTCGACGCCGCTGCCATCAGGCAGGCGCACGTCAAGCACCGCGACGTCGGGCCGAGCCGCGGGGATGCGGTGCAGGGCGTCGGCGGTCGAGCCGGCCTCGCCGACAACCTCCATGTCACGCTCGAGGCTGATCAGGTCAGCCAGCCCGCGGCGGACGATCTCATGGTCGTCCATGAGGAACACGCGGATGGTCTGGGAGTCACTCGGGGCAGCCGGCATGGCGTCATTGTGCACCACCGTCCCCGGCCGGCAATCGACTTCCCCCGCTTCCGCTGCCCGCTGGCTGGGCATTTGTCTGTTCGCGAACGCCGTACGGTGCGAGGATGACCGGCGTGAGAACAGACGGAAACCGGCCCGCTGAGGCGGTTCAGCTGCTGACTCCCGAGGGTGAGCGCGTCTCGCATCCGGACTTCGACATCTCGCTCAGTGACGGTGAACTGCGCGACCTCTACCGAGACATGGTCCTGGTTCGTCGGCTCGACACCGAGGCCACGGCCCTTCAACGGCAGGGTGAACTCGGCCTCTGGGCGCCATGCCAGGGCCAGGAGGCTGCACAGGTGGGGTCGGCTCGATCCATGCGTCCGACCGACTTCGCCTTCCCCACCTACCGTGAGCACGGCGTTACCTGGTCACGCGGAGTGGCTCCGCTGGAGATCCTCGCGATGTACCGGGGCGTCACCAATGGCGGCTGGAACCCCCTCGAACTGCACTGCGCACTCCCGACGATCGTCATCGGGAACCAGGCCCTGCACGGCGTCGGCTATGCGATGGGCATCCAGCTTGACGGATCCGACGACGCCGTCATCACGTACTTCGGCGACGGCGCGACTGCCGAGGGCGACGTGAACGAGGCGTTCGTGTTCGCGGCCGACTACAACGCACCCGTGGTCTTCTTCTGCCAGAACAACCAGTGGGCCATCTCGTCGCCGCGTGAGCGGCAGGGCGGCGGGCCGCTCTACGAGCGGGCGTCGGGATTCGGGTTCCCCGGCATCCAGGTCGACGGCAACGACGTCCTGGCCGTCATGGCCGTCACGCGAGTGATGCTCGAGCGGGCTCGTTCCGGCGAGGGCCCGTCCTTGATCGAGGCGTTCACCTACCGCATGGGTGCGCACACGACGTCCGACGACCCCACGCGTTATCGCGCCGCCAATGAGCTCGAGATCTGGCGCCTGCGCGACCCCATCGAGCGGCTCAAGGTCTTCTTGGCCCATCAGGGGATCGCCGACCGCCACTACTTCGACACCATCGAGCATGAGGCCGCCGAACTGGCCACGTTGGTTCGGGACGGCGTGCGCGCCATGCCCGACCCGCACCCCGAAGCCATGTTCGACAACATCTATGCCGAGCCGCACGGCCTCGTCGACCAGCAGCGGCGCGACTTCCTGCTCTACGAGGCGTCCTTCGCCGACGGGGCACTGCAATGACCACGCTGACGATGGCGAAGGCCATCAATGCCGGCCTGCGCAGGGCCATGGAGCGCGACGCCAAGGTCATCCTGTTCGGCGAGGACATCGGCCGCCTCGGCGGCGTCTTCCGAGTGACCGACGGCCTGCAGAAGGACTTCGGCGACCATCGCGTCATCGACTCACCGCTCGCCGAGAGCGGCATCGTCGGTGCAGCGGTCGGCATGGCCATGCGCGGCTATCGCCCGGTGCTGGAGATCCAGTTCGACGGCTTCGTCTATCCGGCGTTCGACCAGATCGTCTCCCAGGTGGCGAAGATGCACCGACGATCCGAGGGCACCGTGCCGATGCCGATCGTCATCCGGATCCCCTTCGGCGGGGGCATCGGTGCTGTCGAGCACCACAGCGAGTCGCCGGAGGCGTATTTCGCGCACACCGCCGGGCTGCGGGTCCTCACGCCGAGTGATCCCCAGGCGGCGTACATCACCATTCAGCAGGCGATCGCCTCGAACGATCCCGTCGTGTACTTCGAGCCAAAGCGCCGGTACTGGGACAAGGGCGAGGTCGACGAGACCATCGACGTGTCCGATCCCCGACAGGTGTCGACCCCGTGGCGGGCGCGCGTCGTGCGCACCGGTTCGGACGTGACCCTCGCCTGCTACGGCCCCATGGTCCGGACCTGCATCGAGGCGGCCGCGGCCTCCGGCGGCACATCGATCGAGGTCATCGACCTTCAGTCGCTGTCGCCGCTGGACATCGACACCGTCGTTCACTCCGTGGAGCGCACGGGTCGCCTCGTCGTCGTGCACGAGGCGGCGAGCAACGGCGGCATCGGCGCCGAGTTGGCCGCCCGCATCGCCGAGCGGTGCTTCTACTCGTTGGAGGCGCCGGTCCTGCGCGTCACCGGCTACGACATCCCCTATCCGCCGAGTCGACTCGAGGAGCACTTCCTGCCCGACCTGGACCGGATCCTCGACGCCGTCGATCGCTCACTGGAGTTCTGATGTCGACCTCACACGTGTTCTCGTTGCCCGATGTCGGCGAAGGCCTGACTGAGGCCGAGATCCTCAGATGGCATGTGCAGCCGGGTGATCACGTGCTGGTGAACCAGATCATCGTCGAGATCGAGACGGCGAAGGCGTCGGTGGAGCTGCCGTGCCCGTACGCAGGCATCGTCGAGGCACTGCATGTAGTGGAGGGCGCCATCGTGCCTGTCGGCTCACCCATCATCTCGATCACGGGCGAGGGCGTGACGAGCAACGGTGATGGTGAGCGACCGGCCGTGCTGGTCGGCTACGGCGTCCGCGATGCTGCTGGCAGTCGCCGAGCGCGCCGGGTGGATGCCGACCCGGTCGTCGAGGCACCGGCCGCGGACCCGCCGACGGGTCCCGTTCGTGCGAAACCGTTGGTACGCAAGCTTGCTCGCGAGAAGGGCGTTGACCTGGCGACCCTCACGCCCAGTGGCCCCAACGGCGAGGTGACGCGAGAGGACGTCCTCAACTCAGCCGGTGTCGTGACCGTGGCGCCGAGCCGCAGTGACGATCAAGCCGGTGATCGCGTTCCCGTTCGCGGTGTGCAGCGCGCGATGGCCGAGGCCATGGTGCAGTCGGCGTTCAGCGCGCCGCACGTCACCGAGTGGGTCGACGTGGACATGAGCCGATCGATGGAGTTGGTGCGGCGGCTTCGCGAGGACCCGGCCAACTCCGACGTGCGCATCACGCCCATGACCCTCGTGGCGGCGGCGCTCGTACGGGCGGCCCGGCTGTTCCCGCGCATCAACTCGACGTGGGTCGACTCCAGTGGCGGGGCCGACGTCGTGGTGCATCGTCAGGTGAATCTCGGGATCGCCGCGGACACACCGCGCGGCCTGCTCGTCCCGACGCTCAAGGGTGCGACGAACCTCGGGATGATCGATCTTGCTCGGGGCATTCAAGGACTCATCGACACCGCTCGCGCTGGGCGCAGCACCCCAGCCGACCTCACCGGCGGCACGATCACGTTGACCAACGTCGGCGTGTTCGGCGTCGACGGGGGGACGCCGATCCTCACGCCGGGGCAGGCCGCGATCCTCGCGATAGGCCGCGTGCTCGAGCGGCCGTGGGTGGTCGACGGAGCCGTCGTTGCCCGACCGGTAATGCTGCTGTCGCTGTCCTTCGACCACCGGATCGTCGATGGCGCCCTCGGATCGCGCGCGCTCCAGTCGATCGCGGAGTTCCTCGCGGACCCGACGATGACGCTCACCTTGGAGCGGGGCCTCTAGCCGCGGACTCTACGGAGCGATGTTCATCGCCGGCAGCAGGCGCTGGCCGAGCTCGGCATCGCCGAGGAGCTCCACCTTGTCGCGCAGCCACGGGTCGTCGATTGCCACGCGACCGGCGGACAGTCGCATGAAGGCTGCCCACGTCATGGCGGCCTCGAGGTCGGCTCGGGTGTCGTCCGGGGCGAAGATGCCTCGACCCGCTTCGTCCACCGTCACCGAGGATTGGTGATGCATGTCGGGACCGATCACCGTCAGTTGCAGGACAGAGCCCACGGGTGCCTTGACATTGCGACCCCAGACGTACGGCAGCGCGTTGGCCATCTGACTGAAGGCGACGCCGGCGGGCGCGGTGTTCCAGGCGCCGTCTTGGTCGATGGCCCAGCGGATGTCCTGCTCATGGATCCATGTGTCGAAGGTGCGCGTGCGCAGGAACCGCTCCAGGGGCATCGGCTTCCCGGCGGGTGGCCCGATGACCTCGGCATCCTCCGGGAGAGCGTCGAGCTGGGCCCGCCGCCGCATGATCGTCAGCCGCATCTCGGTCAGCAGTTCCTGGGGCGACATCCCGCGCCGGAAGTCGACACCGACCTCCGTAAGGCGGGCGAAGTCGTTCTTCACATGCGGCAGGGAGTCCCAGTCGGGCTCGTGATCGGGAGGCGCAACGCCGCCGAAGAGCTGCTCCAGGTCGATGACGTGGGCGACGACGTCGGCCACGGTCCATCCCGGGCACGCGGTCGGCAGCAGCCACCGCTCGCCGTCGAGGGGGTCGCAGAGGTCCACGATCGACTGCAGGGCCTCGTGCCACACCTCGATGAACTCGGCGACGGTCGGGGCGGGAGGTGGATTGGTCATGGGTCAACGCTAGCCGTAGCCGATCCGGGAGGCACCGGGACGACGTAGAGTTCGCGCGTGACCGTACGCGTGGCCCTCATCCAACTTGACTGCTCCACACCCGAGTCCGTCCACGAGCGCGTGACGCGGACCCTTGAGCTCATCGACCGCACTGCCCCGGACGTCGACCTGCTGATCCTGCCCGAGCTCTGGCATGTGGGGGCATTCGACGTCGAGGCGGCTCGCAAGCATGCGCAGCCCATCGACGGACCGCTCGTCACTTCCCTGGGCGCACTCGCGGCCGAGCACAAGGTGTGGCTGCACGGCGGCTCATTCTGCGAGGTCGCCGACGACGGCCAGCACTACAACACCAGCGTCCTCTTCGCACCCGACGGTGCGCTCCTCGCGTCGTATCGCAAGATCCACCTCTTCGGCTTCGACGGCGGCGAGACGGTGCTGATGAGCAGCGGCGACGAACTCGTGGTGGTCGACACTCCGCTCGGCCCCACCGGGCTGGCCACCTGCTACGACATGCGGTTCCCGGAGATGTTCCGGGCGCTCACCGAGGGTGGCGCGACCGCGATCCTGCTGACATCGGGCTGGCCGAGTCCGCGCATCGAGCACTGGGACATCCTGACCCGCGCCCGGGCCATCGAGAACCAGACATGGTTCATCGCCTGCAACGAAGTCGGAGTGCAGGGCGAATTCACGCTGGGCGGCCATTCGGTGGTGGTCGATCCCAAGGGCGCCGTGGTGGCGCAGGCCGGCTCCAAGGCGGAGGTCCTGATCGTCGAGGTAGATCCCGGCGCGGCCACGGCCTGGCGTGAGCAGTTCCCCGTGCTCTTCGACATCCGGATGTCATAGCAGCTTCTGCTTCGTCGACTACATCGACCTGATGTCGGACTCCGGTCCGATGACGATCACCGGGTGCTTCGCCGGCTTCAGCCACGCCAGGATGCCGCGCATCGTGTCGAGCGGGATCGAGATGCAGCCGGCCGTCGGCTTGCCCTTGCTGACGTGCAGGAAGATTCCGCCGCCCATCTTCGTGTTCGGCGGTTTCGTGGTGCGACGGATGCCGTCGGAGCCGGTGCGCACGGGGCCCTGGGGGAGGTTGAAGTCGAGCACCGCGACATAGCGGTACTGCGGTCCCTTGGCCCACAGGTGCTCGGCGTAGCCGCCGTACGAGCGCCAGTTGATCGCGGCGGTCTGGAATACGTTGTAGGTGAACGGGTGATGTGGGTCGTATGTCCACGAGTCGTTGTGGTCGAACTGCCGGTAGGGCATCGACGTGCCGGGGTCGGCCAGGCGCCCGAACGCGCTGGTGATCGCGTACGTACCTGCCGGGGTGGTGCCGGTGCCCTGCTTCCTCTTCGCCCCCAGGACCAGTCCCCCGAAGCCGAGCCATGCGGGCGTGGCCCGTACGACCTCGCGCCAGCCGCCTGCCCCGTCGCGCTCGAACGTGCGCAGTGTGCCCTTCGTCGAACGCCACGACGGTGCGGTGACAACGATGACCTGGCCGGCCTCGCCCACGTGCGCGAGCGTGTCAGGAGTTGCGCCGGTCGACGATGCGGCGCCAGCGGTGACCGGCGGCAGGCCGAGGAGCGCGAGAGAGGCGATTCCCACAACAGCAGCGCGCATGAGGTGCACGGTGCGAGTGGGGTTCGACACGGGTCCACGGTAGAGCCTGCGCATCGCACGAGGGGACAAGGCAGCGCCCGATGGTCATGCGCTGTTGGGGAACGGTTCGGTAACGCGCTACCCGGAAGTGTTCGGGATGGGTACGTTGATGGCGTACGACCAATTGCTTGATCATCCAAGGGAAGGAACGCCAGATGCGCAAGTCCTTGCTCATGGTGCCCGTCCTGCTGAGCGCCGCGCTCGTCGCGTCGTGCTCGAGCAGCGGCACCGCCTCCGACGCCGCGTCGTCGCTGAAGTCCGCTGCGGCCTCCGCCGTCGCGGGCGCCCAGAGTGCAGCGGCCGGTGCCGCGAGCACCGCAGCAAGTGCCGCCGCGAGTGCGGCAGGCAGCGCAGTTGCAACTGGTGCGGTCTGCGGCGACACCGTCGACCAGATCGCCGCCAAGGCCAAGGAGGAGGGCAACGTCAACCTGATCGCCCTTCCCGATACCTGGGCCAACTACGCCGGCATCCTGAAGTCGTTCCGCGACACCTACGGCCTCGAGGCCCCGGTGGCGACACCCGATGCCTCGTCCGCTGACGAGCTCACCGCCATCAAGACCCTTGCCGGCCAGCCCGACAAGCCTGACTCGATCGACATCGGCCCCTCCTTCGTGGAGCAGGCCAAGTCGGAGGGCGCCATCGAGCCGTACAAGACCACCAACTGGGCCGAGATCCCCGACAACCTGAAGGATCCCGCCGGCAACTGGGTCGGGGCCTACTACGGCATCATGTCGATCGCCAGCAACTCGACGCTGGTGAAGAACCCGCCGAAGACGTGGGCCGACCTGACGAAGCCCGAGTACAAGGGTCAGGTCACTCTCAACGGCGACCCGCGCCAGGCAGGCGCTGCGTTCGCGGCCGTCGTCGCGGCATCGCTGGCCAACGGCGGCTCGTACGACGACCTCATGCCCGGCATCCAGTACTTCGCCGACCTGAAGAAGTCCGGCAACCTGCAGGTCATCGACGTCACCCCGGCCGCCATGGTGTCCGGCGACGTTCCGATCGCCCTCGACTGGACGTACAACTTCCCGGGTGTCGTCTCGCAGATGAAGGACGCGGGCTTCGACCTGAACGTCACGATCCCGACCGACGGCCTGTACGGCTCGTACTACGCGCAGTCGGTCGTCAAGGATGCGGTGCACCCGTGCGCAGCTCGACTCTGGCTCGAGCACATCACAGGTGACGAGGGCGCCCTCGGCTACCTTGCCGGCGGTGCCATCCCGGCCCGCTACGCGGCCCTGGACGCGGCCGGCAAGATCACGGCGGATATGAAGAAGAGCCTGCCGAGTGCCGATCTGATCTCGAAGATCACCTTCCCGACCGCGGCGCAGACCGAGGCCATGAAGAAGCAGCTCACGGACAACTGGGGACCGATGGTCGCCGACGCGTAAGCCGAAATGCGAAGTGGGGCGTCGTCCAACTTGGGCGACGCCCCACTTTCGTCGGGCCGCAACGCCTAGCCTGTCCCTGATTCGAGCCGAGGAGGTCAGCGTGCGCGCGATGTTCCGTCGCGAGAACCGGCTGGGCCTGTTCGTCCTGATCCCGTTCGCGGCGTTCGTCTTCCTCTTCCTCGTCTATCCGACCCTCGTCGTGCTCTGGAAGGCGATCACTCCGCATGGGGCCATGGGCACCAGTGCCCTCGTGAAGGCTCTCTCCGGCACCTATCGGACCGGCTTCATCCAGTCCATCGCCTTGTCAGGCTGGAGCGCGCTGATCGGCGGGATCATCGGCCTGATGCTTGCTCTCGTCATCAAGAGCCTCAAGCGGCCGAAGTGGCTTCATCCGTCCTTGGACTCGTGGTCGGCCGTGGCGTCGCAGCTCGGCGGAGTGGGCCTGGCCTTCGCGTTCATTGCCCTCATCGGCACGCAGGGCATCCTCACCAAGGTGTTCAACAATCTCGGCATCAATCTGGCTGACTACGGCATCACGGCCGTGGGCTTCTGGGGCCAGGTCACCGTCTACCTGTACTTCCAGATCCCGTTGATGTTCCTCGTCATGATGCCGGCGGTCATGGGCCTGAAGAACTCGTGGCGCGAAGCAGCGGCGATCATGGGCGCGAGCCCGGCACGCTACTGGTGGTCGGTGGGCATCCCGCTGCTGACGCCGTCGACGCTCGGCGGAATGCTCCTGCTGTTCATCAACGCCTTCACGGCGTACGCGACCGTGTATGTCCTGAACCCCAGTGGCGCCCTGGTGCCGCTGCAGATCCGCTTCCTGCTGCAGGGCAACGTGATCACCGGTGAGGAGGACCTTGCGTACGCCATCGTGGCGTGGGTCATCCTCCTGCTGCTGACGGGCCTGGGCCTGATCACTGTCATGCAGCGTCGCACGCTGAGGTGGTCGAGCCAATGATCAGTGAAAGCCGCTTCCGCCCCACCGCGATCCTCAAGTGGGTGTTCCTGATTGCTGTGGGTCTGTACTTCTTCCTGCCGATGGCAGCGATGGCCCGCTTCGGCTTCCAGTCCGTTCCGACGGCCCTGCTCACGCCGGAAAAGCTCTTCACCGGATGGTCGATTTCCGGGCTGACGACCGCGATCACCGACCCCCGCATGGTGGCGGGCATGCGGACCAGCCTGGCGCTCGTGGTCCTCGCAATCCTGTTGAATCTCGCCCTGCTGGTGCCCCTCGCGATCGTCACCGAGGTCCGCAGCCCCCGGCTGCGGCCGTACCTGACCGCCCTGACCCTGCTGCCCTGGGTCATCCCCCCGATCGCACTCGTGGTCGGCGTGTCCGCCACCTTCCGGGCCACGGTGCCGTGGTTCCTGGCCAGCGTGTTCAGCCTGGTGCCGTTCTACGCGCTGTGGGCAATGCCCTTCACCTATCGGGCACTGGATGCCGGCCTCCAGGCGATCAACGCGCGCACGCTGTACGAGGCGTCGCGCAGCATGGGCGCATCCTTCTGGACCATCATCTTCAAGGTGCTGCTGCCCAACATGCGCGCATCGATGATCGCGGCCTCGACCCTCACGGCGGCGATGGTCCTCGGCGAGTTCGCCTTCGCGTCGCTTCTGCTCAAGAACACCCTGCCGACCGAGATGGTCATCTACCAGGCGAAGAATCCGCGCGGCGGCCTGGCGTTCGCCATCTTCATCATGGTGCTGACCGCTGTGTCCATCGGACTCGTCGTGCGTTCCCTGCGCCGACAGGGCATCTCTTTCAACGCTACCGGCATCTAGGAGAGTTCGTGGCAACCGTCGACATGGCCGGCATCCGGAAGACGTTCGGATCGTCGGTCGCGCTCGAGGACTTCAGCCTGTCCATCGCCTCCGGCGAACTGGTCTGCCTCCTTGGCCCCAGCGGCTGCGGCAAGACGACGGCGCTGCGGATCCTCGCCGGATTCGAACGGCCCGATGCCGGCACGGTCGTGGTCGAAGGCCGCGACCTGTCGAACGACCCGCCGGAGAAGCGGCAGTTCGGGATGGTGTTCCAGGACTACAGCCTGTTCCCCAACATGACGGCGCGGCAGAACATCGACTTCGGACTGAAGGTGCAAAAGCGCAGCTCGGCCGAGCGCAAGGAGATCATCGACCGGATGATCGAGGTCACGGCTCTGCAGGAGCATGCCGACAAGTTCCCGCATCAGATGTCCGGCGGACAGAAGCAGCGCGTTGCTCTAGCCCGAGCGATTGCCACCTCGCCGAAGGTCCTGCTGCTGGACGAGCCGCTGTCCGCCCTCGACGCGAAGGTGCGCGAGACCCTGCGCGACGAGATCCGGCGCCTCCAACTGGAGATCGGCGTCACCACCGTCTTTGTGACGCATGACCAGCACGAGGCGCTGGCCATCGCGGACCGGGTCGGTGTCATGAGCGCCGGTCGCCTCGAGCAGCTCGCGCCGCCGCGTGAGCTGTACGAGAACCCGGTGAACGCGTTCGTCGCGTCCTTCATCGGCACCGTGAACAAGATGGCGGCCGTGGGCGTCGAGGACGGTCGCTGGCGCGTGCTCGGCCGCTCGATTCCCGGCAACACCGCGTCGACGATTGGTGCAGCGGACATCGCCGCCGTTCGGCCCGAGCAACTGGCGGTGGACCCGGCCGAGGATGGCAGCGGCGTCGTCGAGTCTGTCTCCTTCCTCGGTCCGATCACCCGCGTGATCATCGATGACCGGGACCACGGCCGGCTCTTCGCCGACATCATCAGCGCGGACGCGGCCGGGCTCTTCCCGGCCCAACGGGTTCGCCCGCGCCTGCGCGACGATGTGTCAGACGTCGTCCTGATCGGCCCGGACCTGACGTGAGCGATCCGCAGGCGCCGGGTGTCACGACCGGTGGCACCGTCGAGCGTGGAGACATCGGAGCCGGCGGCTGGCGTGAACTCGTTCCGGGTCCTGCTGAGGCGTATCAGCATCCGCTACCGACCGGAGAGGTCCTCGGCTGCATCTGGCACCTGTCGGATGTACACCTGTGCGACGCGGAGTCGACGGCGCGCCTTGAGTACCTCGACCGCTACAGCGACCCAGACTCCCCGTACCGCGAGGCACTCGGCGACATCGGCACGTATCGACCACAGGAGGCGATGACGGTGCAGGTTGCCGTCACCATGGTCGAGACCGTCAACGAGCTGACGACGGCGCCCGTCTCGGGTGCGCCGATCGACACGGTCCTGGTCACGGGAGACCTCACCGACAACGCGCAGCGCAACGAGCTCGACTGGTATCAGACTCTCATCGAGGGCGGCACGGTCTCGCCACGCAGTGGCGACGTCACGCGCAGTTCCTGGGTCGGTGCTACCGATGCGGACTCGTGGGACGAGCGGTATTGGCACCCCGACGGTGCGCCGAACGGGTTCGAAGCGGATCGGCCGACCCGGCTCTTCGGGTACCCGATCATCCCCGGGCTGACCGAGGCGGTTCGCCGGGATGTCACCTCGCCGGGCCTGACGCTGCCGTGGATCAGCGTGTACGGCAACCACGACGGGCTGCTGCAGGGGACTGTCGCCCCGGACGAGGCCCTGCGTTCGCTCGCCACCGGGGAGGCACGGATCACCGGACTGCCTTCGGGTGCCGACCCCATGCTGACCGAGGAGGCGATCGCCGGCGCAGGGCCGGTGCGGTATATCCACGACGAGACGTCGCCACGGGTCCATGTGCCCCGCGACCCGGAGCGGGACTTCGTGTCGCCGGCGGAGTTCGCGGAGAAGACCCGCGACTCCGGCGACGGTGTCACCTACTTCACCGCCCAGGCGGGCCGTCTGAGGGTGATCTCCCTCGACACGATCAATCCGCACGGCGGCTGGCAGGGCTCCCTCGGGCTGACCCAGTACGAATGGCTCGTCGAGGAACTGGACAACGCGCGGAACGAGTACGTCATCATCGCCTCGCACCACCCGAGCCCGACGCTGGTCAACGACTACAGCCCGGCGGGTGCGGAGCCACGCGTGCTCGGCGACGACGTGATCGAACTGCTGACCCGACACCGTCAGGTGATTGCCTGGCTCGCCGGGCACGTGCACTTCCATGCGGCCCTTCGGCACGAGAAGGACGGACATGCCTTCGTCGAACTGACGACGGCGTCGTTGATCGACTGGCCGCAGCAGGGTCGCATCCTGGAGTTCCTGCGGCTGCCGGATTCCGGCGAGGTGGCGATCGTGAGCACCGTCGTTGATCATCGTGCGCCTGCAGGGTGGACCAACGACCTGGGCGACGTCGCGAACCTCGCGTCCATTTCGCGCGCCTTGGCTGCCAACGACTACCGGCTGCGCGAGAACTCCCTGCGCGGTCTGGTGCTGGAGTCGACGCCCGACGTCCGCAACGTGGTGTGGCGGGTCCCCGACCCCTTCGCCTGAGGGGTTACTGGTAGACGACGGGGTAGGCCTCGTCGACCCAGCCCTGGATGCCCTTCTCCAGTTCGTAGACGTGGGTGATCCCGGCCTTCTGCATCGCGGCTACGGCGGTCTGCGAACGGTTGCCGCTGTGGCAGTACACCGCATACGTCTTGCTCGGGTCCAGGGCGGCGATCTCCTTGGCGAAGTCCGCCCCTGCCACGTCGTAGTTCACCGCGGTCTCAATGTGGCCGTCAGCGAACTCCTGCGGCGTGCGGACGTCGATGAGGATCGAGCTGGGCGACTCGATGACGGCCAGGAAAGCCTCGTTGCCGACGCGGACGGGCGACTCGGGCGCAGGAACCTCCGAGTCGGCAGACGCGGCTGCGATGGCAGCGGCACCCGCGTCGGCCGGCGCCGACGAGCAGCCGGCCAAGCCCACGATGGCGGCCAGAGCCAGAGCGGCGAGCAGGGCGAGGGGAAGTCGACGAGAGCGCATGGACCGAAGTTATACGGCTCTCGCGTTGGTGCCTCGACCGCCTACCGGCCCGGGTGGCGCTCGTCGCGCGCCGCCAGCGCTGCCAGCTGCTCGTTGTACGCGTTGAGTTCGGCGTCGTGGTCGCGAATGGCCTGACGGTCCAGCCGCACGGCCTCGCGCTCGTCACTGCGCGACCACTGCACC
>Ga0194063_10000575_pt1 | contig 26259 bp, 18 predicted proteins | sample SepL3720m_MetaG_FD_155459 | JGI IMG/M metagenome (GOLD analysis project Ga0194063, IMG submission 155459) | Anoxic zone freshwater microbial communities from boreal shield lake in IISD Experimental Lakes Area, Ontario, Canada - Sep2016-L373-20m | ecosystem: Environmental > Aquatic > Freshwater...
CACAAAACGTTGTGTGTAATGCTAACTCATGGGGTGGACACAGCCTAATTCTTTGAAGACCCTTGCCCCGAAAGCCAGCCCTTCGCAATTACAAAAAGGTGCAATCCCAAGACACAATAGCCACACTTCTATTGCACCACATGTGTAATTGCCCGACGCTTCTGCCAGCAGCAGTATTTCAATTAAACATAAGAGCAAAATCAGGCAACACCTATAACCCCTTCTATATTTTACAACTCAACCTTTTAATTCAACAACTCAACTAATTTAAGACCCCTATCAACTAATACAAAAGATAGCTTGCACTAAAATCAATTGTCTTTATCGATGGGAAAGTATTTATTTATCATTTCACTTTTTATTTCCAGTTTTTCTTTTGCCCAAAATAACACACAAAATATCCGTGGTGTAGTTATCGACAAGCTTTCTCAAATACCGTTAATTGGGGTGTCTGTACAAATCACTTCTTTACGTAAGGGAACAAATACCGATACTCTTGGAAAATATACTATTTCAAATATTCCACCAGATAGATACGAAGTTAATATTTCTTATACAGGTTATAAAAGTATTATAATCCCCAATGTGGTAGTCACTTCCGGTAAAGAAGTCATTTTGGATATTGCTATGGAAGAAATATTTAATCAATTAAGTGAAGTTGTGGTTAAAGCAAGTAATAAAGGAAGCACCATCAATAAATTGGCAAGTGTAAGTGCCAGAACTTTTTCGATGGAAGAAGTAAATCGTTATGCAGGTGGCAGGAGCGATCCGGCAAGATTAGCAGCTAATTTTGCCGGAGTAAGCACACCAGATGACAGCAGAAATGATTTGGTTATCCGGGGTAATTCGCCGGTGGGGGTGCTGTGGAGGATAGATGGTATGAATGTTACTAATCCCAATCACTTTGCGGCTGTGGGTACAACTGGGGGTGCTGTGAGTGCATTAAACACCAATCTTTTAAAAAGTTCTGATTTTTTTACTTCGGCTTTTCCGGCAGAATATGGCAATGCAACTGCAGGCGTTTTTGATTTGGGATTTAGAAATGGAAATAATAAAAAAAGAGAAACCACAATACAAGTGGGAGTAATTACTGGCTTGGAAGCTACCACCGAAGGGTCTTTCAGTAAAAATAGCGATGCTTCTTATTTAGTGGGCTATCGTTATGCGCTGGCTGGTGTAGCACAAAAGTTAGGCGTTGATATTGGTACAACTGCTACCCCTTCTTATCAGGATTTATCTTTTAAATTAAATAGTGGCACCAGCAAATTGGGAAAGTTTTCAATGTTTGGCATCTTGGCTACCAGTACTATTAAAATTAGCGGAGGCAGTACAAACACACTTTATGGAAATGGCAACCAGGTTGATTTTGACAGTAAAATTGGTATGATTGGCTTAAATCATTTTAAACAAATCAATAAAAAATCTTTCATTAGTTCTACCATCGGCATTAACTACTCAAGTACCGACCAAACCGGATATGGAACCGACAGATTAACTACAACCGACTTTATTAAAGAAGTAAGCAATGTAGCTAAAACAAGCTATAATATTAGCAGTTCATATAACACAAAAATCAATTCAAGGCTTTTCTTTAAGGCCGGCATACAACATGAAGTGATTGGACTGGATTTATTTTATAAAACCAAAGACAATATCAACCAGCCTTACAAACAAGTATGGGATTATACCAGCAGCACCAATTTAGCCCAGGCCTTCACTCATCTTAAGTACAATTTAACCGAAAAGGTTACAATGAATGCAGGCATTCATTTACAAGTTTTCTTCCTCAATAATTCCACTGCTGTAGAGCCCAGACTTGGACTGGTATATACAGTAAACAATAAAAGCAGTTTTAATTTTGGCTATGGCTTACATTCTCAAATGCAGCCCATCAATGTATATTTTTTACAAAGTACAGATGCCAATGGCAACACAGTTTACAATAATAAAAACCTTGATTTTACAAAAAGCCACCATGTTGTGTTAGGCTACAACATTCAGCCAGCAAGCAATTGGCGTATTAAAACAGAAGTGTATTACCAATCTATTTACAATGTACCCATCACCACATTTTCGGGTAGCTATTCCATGCTTAATACAGGTTCTACTTTTAAAACAGATTTGCAGGATAGTCTTACCAACAAAGGCACCGGAAAAAACTACGGTTTAGAATTAACGATTGAGAAGTTTTTCAGCAACGGATTTTATGGCTTATTTACTTCCTCCTTATACAGTTCAAAATATACAGCAAGCGATGGCGTAGAAAGAAATACAGCTTTTAATGGCCGGTATGTTTTTAATATTTTGGCAGGTAAAGAATGGAAAACAGGTGCAGATAAAAGAAACAAATTTTCACTGGATTTTAAATTTACAAATGCAGGCGGCAGGGCTTATACACCTATTGATTTAACAGCGTCTAACGCTACTGGCCACGAACAACTTTCAACCAATGTCTATTCAGCCTATTACGACAATTATTACCGTATGGACCTTAAAGCAGGCTATACTTTAAATAGCAGCAAAAGAAAGCTATCGCACACTTTTTCGTTGGACTTACAAAATATTACCAACCACAAAAATGTATTCTCACAAAGCTATGATGATAAAATGCAAAGCATCAGTACCACCTATCAATTAGGCTTTTTTCCAAACGTAGTTTATAAAATGCAATTCTAAATTCATAAAAAATTAAAATTCATAAAATGAAAACAAAACCAAATCAGCAAATATCCTTATCAGTTTTGATAGTTGGATTAATCCTTCTAAATATCAATTTAGCAGGATGTAAAAAAACTACTACCTCTTCAAATGTAGCAGATTTACAAATCGTTCCACGAGCAGCGGCTTATGCTGGTTGCTATCCTATTGTAGGCACAAGTCAAACGGGAATTTGGGGTGCCACCGGCAACAGTATCACCCCTGTTTTGGGAGAAGCATTTTTTGGACAGGATGCTCAATTTACATATACAACTCCTGCTTATACCAAAAGCGGCGAAGGATTGACGGTAAAAGATGAAGTGACCGGATTGACCTGGCAGAAAAGTTATGACGTTGGCACTTATTATTGGGCTTCAATCCAAACCGTAGTTGACAATTTAAACACACAAAACTATGGCGGTTACAACGATTGGCGAGTGCCAACTATAAAGGAGCTATACTCTTTATGGAATGGAAGTGTTGGATGGCCTTATATTAATACAGCATATTTTGACATTAAATATATAGACGAACAAGACCTTAGTCATGCAATATTCTGGAGTAGCGACAAATATACCGGAGTTTTGGGCAACATAAGTGGTGGAAACGGCGAAACAGCCGGGGATGAACTTGCCTTTGGGGTGAATTTTGGCACCGGACATATTAAATCGTATAGTATCAGTTCTGGTCCAAAGCATCAGGTTCGTTGTGTACGTGGCAATCTTTCGTATGGCGTCAATTTATTCCAAAACAACAATGATGGTACTATTTCCGATTTAGCTACCGGCCTCATGTGGCAAAAAAACGACAATGGTTCTGGAATGGATTGGGAACATGCTTTGGCTTATGCTCAAACGCAGAATACAGCAAATTATCTGGGGCACAACGATTGGCGTGTCCCTAATGCAAAGGAACTTCAAAGTCTTGTAGATTACACACGTTCGCCTTATGCAACAAAAGCTGCCAATGTTGGCCCTGCAATAAATGTACTATTCAGTTGTACCAGTATTCTAAACGATGGAGGAAAGGCTGACTATCCTTATTATTGGACAAGCACTTCGGCAATTGCAAATCCAACTGGCACTTATACTAATGCCTGGTATGTGGCTTTTGGACAGGCAGAAGATGGAAACGGAGAAAACCTTCATGGGGCTGGTGCTGTGCGTTTCGACAAGAAGACAGTAGGAACTGGCGCAGGTGAAGAAAGGGTGTTAAACTATATACGCCTTGTTAGGAATAATTAATTGACAGTTTACACACAAAATTATTTTTGATAATGATCACAGTTTGAAACTGTTCTGTTAAATCAAAAAAGAAAGTGGAATTTATAATAGACATTTCAGTTGGAAATGCTGCATTTATTAGTAGATTTAAGAATCCCGGAAATTAATAGTGCTATTTTTTTAATAAATGTTTATTTAGCTATAATACTTTAATTATTGCCGCATGAAAATATTAAAAGCTTCTTTCATTTTTACAATTTTATTCAATACGGCTTTCGCTCAATTAAGCGTTGCTCATACACAAACTGGCATACCTATTGAAATGCTTTTTCCGCAAGGCAAATCCAAAGCTTTGATATTGAGTTTTGATGATGGGCGGGCTGCTGATAGGCATTTGGTAAAGCTGATGAATGACTATAATCTTGTAGGCACTTTTCACCTCAATTCTAACAAACTAGGAACTAAAGATTATCTAACTAAAGAAGAAATTAAATCACTGTTCAAAGGTCACGAAATTTCTTGTCATACAGCCAACCATCCAAGTTTGTCTACTTTGTCGAAAGTTGATGTGGTGTATGAAGTACTTGAAGATAGAAAAGAATTGGAGCGATTGGCAGATTATCCTGTTCGTGGAATGTCGTATCCTTTTGGCAATACCAACGATGCTGTAATAGATGCAATAAATGGTTTGGGTATCGAATACGCTAGAACAGTTGGCGATACGTATAATTTTAGTATGCCCACTGATTTTCTTAAATGGCAACCCTCTATTCATTTGTTTGGAAAAACGAATTATATCCCCAATGATACGGCAAACGACAGAAGAGAATTAGGCCAATTTTATCAGCTTACCAATGATTTTCTAAAAACAAACACATTAGCCTTGTATAATGTTTGGGGGCATAGTTGGGAATATGAAGGCGCTGGAAACAAATGGGCAGAAGTAGAAAAGTTTTTCAAAATAATTGCTCAAAATCCTGATATACACTACACCACACAAATAGCTTTAAGAGATTATATCAATGCCTTTAAAAACCTCAAATTCTCAGTAGACAAAACTATGGTGTACAATCAAAGTGCCATAAAAGTGTTTTTTAAAATGAAAGGTAAAGTGTATAGTGTTCCTTCAGGGATAACCATTCATTTAACAAACGAATAAAGATGAAACGTTCAGCATTCCTATTATTTTACAAAGTGCTTATTGCCTTTGCTATTGCCTTATTATTTAAATTATTGTTTGCCAACCAGCCCAAAATATTTGGGTTAGATTTAATTATAGTTACATTGGTTATAATATTTTTATGGGAAGGCAATAAATTAATTGACGGCTGGCTGAACACCAAATATAGTTGGATTAAAAGCCCCCAAAAAAGAGTGATTGCCCAAGCAATTGCTTTTACACTGTTTACATCAATTACGCTTTTTTTGTTGATGTTTACTTTACACCAAATTAAATTTGGAGATGGCAGATTGATAGACCACAGAGACCGCAAAATGCAAGAAATATTTCTTCCTGCTTTATTCTTTACTTTGGCATTAATTGCCATTTATATCAGTTTTAATTTTTTCATGGCCTGGAAAAATAGTTTACTTGAGGTAGAAAAGTATAAGACCCGAAGCACTGAAGCACAATTACAAAATCTTAAAAATCAAATTAATCCCCATTTTCTTTTCAATAATTTAAGTGTGCTTACTTCATTGGTTTACAAAAATCAGGATAAAGCTGTAGATTTTATTAATGAATTATCAAAAGTATACCGGTATGTATTAGATAATAAAAATTCAGAATTAGTAACCTTAAACGAAGAATTAGGGTTTCTGAACCATTATACTTATTTACTGAAAATACGATTTGAAAATGCTATTGAGTTTACAGTAAATATTGAGGAAAATATTAAGCACAGTTATTTACCCCCAATGTGTTTGCAAATGCTGGTAGAAAATACCATTCAGCATAATGAAGCTTCTCAGGCAAAGCCATTGCAGGTTTCCATTTATACCAATAATAATACATTAACTATAGAAAATAATATTCAGTCAAGAAGCGACCTGCCTGAAAGTTCAAAAACCGGATTATGCAATATACAATCACGATATTCCTATTTTACTGACAAAAAGGTTGCAATTTTCAATGATGGAAAATTTTTCAAAGTAACTTTACCATTAATGTTAAAATAATGAAAGTAGTTATTATAGAGGATGAAAAATTATCTGCAGAGCATCTGGCATTACTATTAAAAAAAGTTGATGTAAACATTGAAATAGTAAAATATATTGATACTGTAAAAGCAACCGTAAGTTTATTTGAAGATGGGCTGCAATGCGATTTAATTTTTATGGATATTCATTTGGCAGACGGAAATTGCTTTGAGGTATTCAAACAGATAGAGTTGGAAACTCCGATTATTTTCACAACCGCCTATGATAATTATGCTATCCAGGCATTTAAACAAAATAGTATTGATTACCTGTTAAAACCAGTCTCGTTGCAAGATGTGCAATTTGCAATGGATAAATTCAACAAACAGCAGCAAACAGCAAATAAGAAACTATTTGAAAATTTTGCAAAAACATATCAGCAAGTAAATAATCAGTACAAAACAAGATTTATAGTTAAAGTAGGTGAAACCATTGACTCTGTTCAGGTAAATGAGATTCATCATTTTGAAACTAAGGAAAGTTTATCATTTTTGGTGACTAATAAAGGCAAAAAATACATAATAGAATATACACTAGACCAATTAGAAAAGATATTGCCGCCTCAGGATTTCTTTCGTATTAATAGAAAAATAATTATTCACATTCAAGCTATTGAAAAAGTTCAGACTTATTTTAATAGCCGTTTAACTATTACAGCTAATAAATTAGTGGGTGATTCGCAAATCGTAAGTAGAGTGAGGGTAATTGAATTTAAAAAATGGTTAGACAGTTAATAGATAGTATTGAATAACAATATGTAAAGATAAGACATGAACAACCTACAAGGCTACACACATATGCCAACCTTGCAAAAGAGCTTTGCTTCTTAGCTACCCACGGCAAACACCCTAGTTGGCATACCTGCCCACATTTTATGCAGACCAAGAAGAAGCACTAACACACAACATTGGTATTGCCAATAGTGGGGCTGGACGGAAGTACAATCAGCGGCAGTAAAAATCCAGGCTTCAGTTCGGGCGGGACAAAGAACGCTGAACATTAAATCTTAACTTCATCAAAATATTTTCAATCAGCAGTTGTTCCGGGCGGACGGAATTCTTATTACCCACCATCGGCAATACCTGCTCGTTGTACGCTACCTTAAAACAGCATTTCATTCATGGAAAATGACTTTATCCTTTATCAAAAATTCACAGACCTCGAATCAGCAGAAGAATTTGCGAGCGAACTGAATAAAAATGGAATTGAGTATCATTTAGAAGACAATAATCATTCTTATGTAAAAGTATTTGGGTACACTCAAATTGACATTGCCTTTGGAGTTAGCATTAAAGAACAAGATTTTTCTAAGGCAGAACTTGTTTTGGAAACCTACTACAATGAACAAATTAAAGGAATCGATAGGTCGTACTATATTTTTGAATTTTCAGACCAGGAATTGAATGAAATAATATCCAACCCATTTGACTGGGGACGTTTAGATTACCAGTTGGCAAAGCATATTTTGAAAGAGAGAGGTTTAGAAGTGAGTGACTATGAAATTAGGTCGATTAAAACCGAGAAAATAATCGAGTTATCCCAAAAAGAAAAGGCGAGCAATATCAAAATAATCTGCGGATATATTCTTGCAGTTATAATCCCATATTTCGGCATTTTTATGGGCCTTACAATTAAGTACAACCGCAAGATTTTGCCTACTGGCGAAAAATTTTACATTAATACTGACCAAGACAGAAAACATGGACAAAAAATAATAATGATTAGTGTAATATCGTTCTGTCTATTTTTTCTTTACTTCTTTTATTTAAAGCATTGACCCATTAATGGCATAGGAAAAGGCAGCGTACAACATAGGGTTTGTCGCAAGCTGGGCGGGACAATCTTAATTGGGCATTTTTTCGCTACCAATCATCGGCTATCGGGTTGACCGTTTAATAATTCGCTTTTCGTTTTCATTAAAATTGCGTTTCTTTATGTGCATCGTCATGGGGGCGGACACAGCTACTATACCCAGCCTGCGGCAAGCCCCAGACGTTGGCTGCAAGTTTTGACAGACCATTTATTAAAATAGTATGAGTAATTACAAAGAACAAGAGTTTTTAATTTAAACAAATACAAAATCTATTATTTAACAGTATGACAAATTTCAAATTTCAGATAAAGATAAGCGGTATCAATTTATCGGTTGATGGTGGTAGAATGGTTTGTTTGTAATTTATATTTCCTCAGATACAAAATATTAATTTATGAAAGTGATATTCCTGTTAATGCTTACCGGATTTGTTTCTAACCAAAACATTTCAGCCCAATTTTTTAAAAAAGATGCCGGACTTGCACATACATTTTCTATTGTGGCAAGAGATGCGGTTACAGGCGAAATGGCCGTGGGCGTACAAAGCCATTGGTTCAGTGTGGGCACCGCTGTTACCTGGGGCGAAGCAGGTGTTGGTGTGGTGGCCACCCAATCTTTTGTAAATAAAAGTTATGGCATTAAAGGCTTAGGATTAATGAAAAATGGAAAAACTGCTCCTGAAGCATTGAGTGAATTACTTGCTGCCGATGAAGGCCGTGAAGTAAGACAGGTGGCAATGATCGACGTAAATGGAAATGTAAACTCCTTCACCGGCAAAAACTGTATTGATCATGCAGGTAATATTGTTGGCAAAAATTATTCGGTTCAAAGCAATATGATGTTGGGCGATAAAGTAAATGCAGCCATGTCTAAAGCTTTTGAAGGCAGCGAAGGAAAACCTTTGGCAGAGCGTGTTTTACTGGCTTTAAAAGCGGCACAGGCTGTAGGTGGAGATATTCGGGGTAAACAATCTGCCGCAATTCTGGTGGTTGCAGGTAAAAGTACCGGCCAAGCCTGGAACGAAAGACTGATTGATTTACGGGTAGATGACAACAAAGCACCGTTGGATGAATTAGACAGGTTGCTGAGATTGTTTAGGGCTTATGAGCATATGGACAAAGGCGATCTGGCTACAGAAAAAAATGACATGAAAGGGGCCATGGAAGAGTATGGCGCAGCAATGAAAATGTTTCCTGAAAACCTGGAAATGAAATACTGGACAGCTATTACCCTGGCAAATAATAAAAAGGTTAAAGAAGCATCGGATCTGCTCCAAAAAATTTATATAAAAGATGCTAACTGGCGTGAGTTAACAAAACGTTTACCAAAAGTGAATTTATTAAATGTTTCGGCAGCTGACTTACAAATTTTATTGAAGTAATTTTGTAAAAACATAAAAGCGAATGAAATTTATAAACAACATTATAAGTACTCTTTTATTTTCAGCAAAAATTATTTCCTGTACTTCAGGCGGCGTTCAAATTCTGAATTCCACTTTCAAATTTGAAAACTTTTGTAGATAAGTTTTCAATTGCTTTAACAAATGAAATAACAAAGCAGAAATAAACCAGCAGCCAACAAGCAGTTTGCCAATATACCTGCAGTCATTTGTAACTTCATCAGCTTCGCTTTTATCATCATTTGTTATGGTGCGACATTCAAACAATAATGATTTTAGTTGAAACATAAATTTGAGTACCTTAGTAACATCGGCGCTGGGCAGACTGAACATTGATGCCGGTACATCGGCAAGCCGCCGACGTTAGCGGTCATTGATTAGAAAATGACAAAAAAAAGAATTTGACAGGTGAAAGCTGAAATGCCTTTTTAATAATGTAATGCCAATAAATAAAAATAAAGAACTATGAAAAAGGTAAGTTTAAAATTAAGTTCAGTTGTTATAACTATAATGCTATTAATAAGTTTCGGAAGCTCAACTGCTCAAAGCGTAATCATAGGAGAACAAGTATGGATGACTCAAAACTTAAATGTTGACAAATTTCGCAATGGTGATCCAATACCAAATGCGAAAACTGATGAAGAATGGCTAAACGCAGGAAACAACAAACAAGCTGCCTGGTGTTATTACGAAAACAAGCGTTCAAATGGTTCTATTTATGGAAAACTTTACAATTGGTATGCAGTAAATGATCCAAGAGGACTAGCACCTGATGGCTGGCACGTGGCCGATAACTCAGATTGGGCAATGTTAACGAATTATTTAGGAGGAGATAGTATTGCAAGTGGCAAAATGAAAAGCACAGGTAATCAATACTGGGGGGAAGGAATTTTTGAGAATAAAGAAGCTAGCAATGTGAGTGGTTTCTCTGGTCTTCCATGTGGCTTCAGATTTGACCATGGCCTGTTCGCCGCAAAAGAAGTCTACGGTTACTGGTGGAGTTCTAATGAATATAACAATCTTGAGGCCGTAGCCCACCAACTAAGCCGCTTCGATGGCAAAAAAATCATGAAAAAAAACAAAAAGAAAGCTGGTTTTTCTGTTCGTTGCCTAAAGGATTGACAATTTTACTAAGTTGCAATTTACTCCTAGTGCGAAGTGATAGATTTTTTAAAAATGGGACTTACCAAATGAAGTGCAGGTATCTAAAAGTTTTTAGCATCTGCTATTGACGATATTCCAATATGCAAAAAAAATCAAAATCTCTATACACCAACGAACCGCTAACAAAAGGTTTGCCGCAAGGCTGGCTGGACATTGGAGCAATGGTCATTTTATCGCTGTTGTGCTTCATCTGGGCTGGACAAACATCGCTGGGCTTTTGTTTGTTAACCTGTACTTTTATATCTTTAATCAGCAGCGGTTCCGGGCGGACGAGCAATGAATTCCAGCCCTGCAAGCAAGCCCTGCCCGTTACAAGCAAGCCTAACAGACGACACAACAACGACCAAACGGACGACTATAAACATAAAATGAAACGCTAATTTTGACAGGTGACCAACGACATACAGACCATATTGCAACTGGACAGCAACTGAGCCGACACTCATTGCCGACCCTTCTGTATTTTTTATTTTCCCCACCGCACATTTTTTTTAATTCAATTTTAGCCAGCCGCACAAATGGCACATTTGGTTTTGCCCGACACACAAGCCGACCCTTCGCAAAACCAAAAGAGCCATTTTTTGCCAACGCACTTATGACCGTTTTAGTCAATATAAAATTAACTTTACGACCTGAATACTTATATATTTCATGACAGCAGACCAACTTAAAGAATTAGAAGCCAACTTATGGCAAGCAGCAGACAAACTTCGTGTAGACAGCGGACTTAAAGCCAGTGAATACTCGACACCTATCTTGGGACTGATTTTCCTTCGATTTGCTTCAATTCGTTACAACAAAGTGAAGAAAGAAATTGCTGCTGAATTTGAAGCACAAAAGAAATCAAGATTGCAACAAAGAGACAGCGAGTAAGCCGACACGATATTTTTTATTTTTTTTCCTCTCCGCATTTTTCAAAAACAATTTTAGCCAGCCGCACAAGTGGCACATTTGGTTTTGCCCCGACACACAAAGCCAATCCTTCGTCAAAACCAAAAGAGCCACTTTTTAGCCAACGCACCGCCAAAAATGATGTTTTATATCATAAATATCAGGTTTATCCTGACAATTACACTATAAAATATAATTCTTTAAGGTAAAAAGGCAAAATATTAAATTATCTTTCGTATCATTGTGGTCAGGTTTGTCCTGACAATATTACTATGAAAAGCAAATACATATCAACGCAATCAAACGAACTTCTATCCTATTTCAATGGACAGAACAAGACTTGCTTTGACTATAGTGAAGCATTCCACGCAATGCCTGATTCAAAGGAAAGCACACTTCGGGAACTTCTAAGCGACATGACCAAGCGTGGACTTCTGATGAGATTGAAAGATGGAGTTTATTACATCATACCTTATGAAGCAAATGCCGAGACGTTCATGCCCGACTGGCATTTGATAGCCGAACATTTAGTTAATGATGCGAAGCATTACATCGGTTATTATTCTGCATTGCAGATTCATAATCTCATCACACAACCATCTTTGAAGGAACAAATTGTTGTATCAAAACAAATCAGACCTTCTCAAATTGAAATCAAGAACATTACTTTCCAATTTATTTACCACAACGACAAACATTTTTTCGGAGCAAAAAAAATATGGATTGATAGCTTCAACAAAGTGCTTTGTTCAGATTTAGAAAAAACATTTATAGACTGCTTATTCAAACCTGACTATGCGGGTGGCATAGTGGAAGTGGCGAGGGCAATTTATACTTCAAGAGATAAAATAAAATACGACATACTGCTAGATTATGCTAAAAAATTCGATTCTCAAGCTGTAATAAAACGGTTAGGTTTTTTATTGGAAATCCTCGACATCAATGCAAAAATTATTGACGATTTACAAAAGCTAAAAACGGCTTCTTATGTAGTGCTTGACACCGAATTACCAAAGATAGGCAAACGCAGCAGTCGTTGGAGAATTCAACAAAATTTAGAAACTGAAACCATTAAATCTGCTATTTACACATGATTAAACCGGGAGAAATACAGCAAAAAGCAAGAGCTGTTGGCGTTCGTGACCAGCAGATTGAAAAAGATTATATTCTTTCATGGATATTAAAAGGCATTGCACAACATGAACAACTTTCAAAAGTTATCGTGTTTAAAGGAGGGACAGTTTTAAAGAAAATCTATTTTGAAGATTCCCGATTTTCGGAAGACTTGGATTTCACCCTAATCAATAATGAAATTTCTAATGAACAAATATTTGAATGGTTCAGGGAAACCTTTGAATACAGTAAGGAAGAAGCCAATATTCCACTTGAAATAATAGATAACAACGAACACGAAGATGGCGGCATTAACTTTTACATAAGCTATGTCGGTCCGCTTGGCGGACAAGGAAATAACAAACGAGTAAAGATTGACATTTCGAGAAGTGAACAACTGGTTTTTGAACCCGTAATGAAAGATGTTTTCATTGGCTATTCCGATGTGGAAGAACACCAACTTTTATGTTATCCCTTAGAAGAAGTATTAGTAGAAAAAATGCGGTCAGTGATGCAAAGAATGCAAGCCCGTGATTTTTACGACATCTGGTATCTATTGGAACAACACGGAATGGACGTTGATTTTTATTTGAATGAATTCGAAACAAAGTGTAAAAGCAAAGAATTAAATCACACAGATTTTCCGAAAAAATTAGCCGAACGATTGCCACAATACAAAGGTCGTTGGCAAAGTTCAATGAGTGAACAAATAAAAGACTTGCCTGGCTTTGACCAAGTAGAACGGGAAGTGCAAAGACATTTAAAGAAACTGAACCTGAAATGAGTAAATTGAGATTTATAGACTTATTCGCAGGACTTGGCGGCTTCCATAAAGCTCTACATGAGCTTGGACACGAGTGTGTGTTTGCGAGTGAGCTTGACCCGACTTTAAGAAAACTTTACGAGGAAAATTGGGGAATTGAAGCACAAGGCGACATAAAAAAAATAGTTGAAAAGAATATTGAAAGCATTCCACCTCACGACATTCTTTGCGGTGGTTTTCCTTGTCAACCATTTTCAAAAGCGGGCAAACAACTTGGAAGAGAAGATAACAGAGGAACTTTGTTTGATGAAATTGCAAAAATTTTAGAATTCAGAAAACCAAAGTATTTTATACTTGAAAACGTTCCGTTTATTGCCACTCCGCATCAAGTTTAGTGGTGAAAATCGCCACCTTCGCCAAGCCGCAAAACGTTAGTGGCAATACGCAATTGAAAAAGCTTTTATAAACGTAAGAGTAAGTATTAACAATGCAAGATTGAAGAATATATAGACAAACTTTTCTAATAAACTATTTTAATTGAAATTCAAATTTTCCATAGGCGGCTATTTTGGGGGGTATTTTGAATTCGTTTTAAAAAAGGGATATTTATATTGTTATATTCCCAACTATCATTTGAAACCATCAGAGCCTACTAACATTATTTCCATACATGATGACCCTGATTGGGAAACCTTATTACATTTCCTTAAAACATTAAAATGGAAACCAACTTATGATGTTGGTATTTGCGATGGCACTCAATGGACTTTAGAAGTTAAATACGAGGACATAAACATTAAATCTTATGGATCTAATGTTTTTCCACGTGGGTTTTATAAATTTCTAAGACTGCTGAATAACGTTACTAAAAAACATGGAATTGCTCCTGCTTTTTAATAAAAAGCACAATTGATTGGTAAAAACATTATCGACAAAACCGAACAAATCCAAGCAGTGGTTCGGGCAGGACAAACAACCTTCAACTTTAGTTTTTAACTTCAACAAAATATTTTCAATCATCAGCGGTTGTAGGCAGACGGAAAATAAATTCCACACCTGCGCCAAGCCCTGGTCGTTAGCGGTCATTGTAAAAGACGACAGTGAACAAATTAACGAACAGAAATAGACAGGAAATTGCCACCGCAATTATATCCTTGAAATAAATAAACCCAATGGTTCCAAGGAACAATTACCAATAGCGATACATTAAAACTTCAAATTCATAATTTTTCTATAACTGCCGACAAATCTGTCGGCAGTTTTTTTTAGCGATTAGTTCGCAAAAATCATCCAAACCTATTATCTTTAAAGTAGCAGTATAATAGAACTATACATGAAACCTTATCTACTCTATCTCCTCTTGGGACTTATTCCTTATGCCCTAGCGGCGCAGGAAATCTCTAATAAATCAACCACTACCTATGCTTTAATTGTAGGCATTTCGCACTATTCAAGTGGCATTGAAAGTTTACAATATGCCAATAGAGATGCGCAAGCATTTAATGACTTTTTATTATCGAAGGCGGGCGGTTCGGTACCAAAAGAAAATATCAACCTCTTGTTGGATGAGAAAGCCAGTTCAGGCCAGGTAGTCAATGCTTTGTCGGCAATAGAAAACAAATGCACTAAAGACGATCTTATTTACTTTTATTTTTCAGGCCATGGCGATATCAGTGGCATACATGAAAACAGTTATTTGCTCTGTGCCAATACACCTGCCTATGAATATATCAATATGGCGCTTAGTATTCGCGATCTCAACGATATAGCCAATACGATATCTGCCGCTAAAGGCGCCAATATTGTAATCATTACAGATGCTTGCCATTCTGGAAAATTAACTGGCAGTGAAAATAGAGGGCCCCTATTAGCTGGATTATTGGGCAAGGCAACAGAGGAAAAAGAAATTAGACTGGTGGCCTGTGCTGCCAATGAATTGTCGGCTGAAAATATTGATTGGGGAGAAGGCCGAGGTGTTTTTTCTTTTTATTTGATAAAAGGATTACAGGGCTTGGCAGACAGCAACAATGACGGCAAGGTGGCTGTAGATGAAATTAAATCTTATTTGGTAAAAGCCATTTCAACAGACCCTATCTTAAAAAGAGAAAACCACCAACAAACGCCAGGTATTGCTGGCCCGGAAAACTTTGTATTATCGAAAATAATAGATAGCATAAAAATAACAACACTAGCTGATACAAAACGTGATTCTATACAAATGAGTGTTGCCAACAGTTTCGTTTCGGCTAATATGAATTTTGATGTTAACCCCCGGGATTATTTTTTCTACTTACTTAACAATGCAAGTTTAGAAAAATTAATGGATCGTTTGCAGTTGTCAAAACTACCTACCGACAGCATCCCCTTTTCGTTGATTGAAAATTTAAAAGACAGTGTAATAGATCCAGGGGGAATAAGCAGGTTAGATGAATTTAAAAAAATACTTCGCTCCGACACGGTTGCGTTTAAAGATTTCAAAGATTTATTAGCTGTTGCAATGGATGATAAGGGCCAGGAGATGATTCGGCAGTACCTGGATGGTGATGTGGCTGAAATGGAAAAGCGGAGGTACTATAATGCAAATATCACAAACTATGATGTGTACCCCGACCTATTTCAGTTAGCACTTCGATTGCATCGGCCTGAAAAGTATTTTACTCGGATGGTAGCTGTAAAAAAATTATACTTTACTGCTGTTGCTGCACGTTTAAAAATGATTAGAACAGACAATCCTGCACCACTATTGGATACGGCCTGGCAAGCCCTACAAGAAGCATTAAAGCTGGAAGAAAATGCAGCCTATATCTACAATGAATTAGGCATTATCAGTGAATACAAAAAAATGTTTGGGGCCGCAGAAAAATATTATTTAAAAGCTGGAACCATCGCCACTAAATGGGCCATACCTTGGGCAAACCTAATAGGCCTATATACAAGTCTTGGTAAAATTGATAAAGGAATGGAAGCGGCAAAAAAAGCCATGGCCTTACAACCCGAATTTCAAAACAGTTTTATCAACTATGGAATTTTACAAGAAATAAAAGGCAATCTATTACAAGCAGAAGAATATTTTAGAAAAAGTATACGTATCAACGACCGACATTATCTTCCCTTTGAAAGGCTGGGAAAAATCTATCTTAAAGAAGGTAATTATTTTGAAGCAGAAAACTCATTTACTGAAGCTGCCAGTAGAAAATTAAATAATCACTACCACTTTTATGATGCTAGTGGACTAAGGGCAATGTTTGAAGTTGAACAACCCCCTAGTGTAAATAATAAAACATCCCTTGACCCTTGTTTTTTTGATTCAAATTTGGTACTAGAGAATGATTTGATAGGCAATTTGTACTGGGCCTATAATCGATACCAACATTGGAATACCATAGCCACTGAAAATGTTTATAGGAACAATAAGACTGATGTAAAGGAATTAAAACTGGCAGAAAATAGTTTTCGAAAAATGCTACAAGTGGATCCGGGCAATCCTATTTATTTTCATCATATTGGCAAGATTTTATTTCAGGAAAATAAATTCAGGGAAGCTGAAATTTATTTTAAAAAATCAATTACGTATACCTTATCTAATGAGGCATTACTTAAGCGCCTGGATTCAACCATGAAAAAAAGCACAGACTCACTGTTATGGAATTGCTATAATTCTAAATTCGCTGATTTATTGTATGACAGCGCAGAAGATGATTATTATTTGGCCTTAATCTATGAAAAAGCAGGGCAATTAAGTGATGCCGCCTATTTTTTCCGTGCAGCTTTATCCAAAAATCCTTCTATTGGAGCTGCTTATAAAAAACTTTTAATCATTCAGGAAAAAACAGGCCAATATGCATTAGCTGAAAAAACATTGCAGGCAAATGCTGAACATTATAAAGAAAATGGCATTGGGCAATTGTATGCTTTTTATAAAAGAATGTTTATAAAATTTCCTAAAGAATCAATCTGGTACTACCATGCTGCCAACCTATTATTCACAGGTGTGGAAGACGCTTTGATACCAATGAGGAAAGACAAAAAGATGATTGACCCTATAACTAAAAAAGAAGTATATACTTATCAATATTCAATGGGCTGGGAACCCCCATTGGAATGGCCCTGGGTACCAAACAATAACAATCTACTAATGGAGCAGTGGGTGGTAGACGACCCGTTTTTAACCAAAGAACTGTTTACCACCAATGGCATTTCTGAAGGAGGAAGCGTTCCCAATTTTCCACTTACATACGCTATCAAACTTTTCGAAAAGGCTGCTGAAGAAATGAAGATGAATCAGGAGATGCAGGCTGATATGAATTACAAATTAGGCATGCTTTATTTATGGCAGGGCTTACCCGAAAAGGCGATTGGTTATTTAAATAAATCATTGGAATTAATGCCAGGCAATATAAGTATTCGTCAGAAACTGGTGGAAGCCAATAACAAGGCATTTTTTTATGCTGATGCACTACAAATGCTGGATAGCATGCATACTCGAAAAGAATTAATGAGTAGCCAAACACTTCTTTATATAAAAGAGCTATTACTAGCAGGCAGAATCAATGAAGCCAGTGGCATTTTGAAAAATACAGAAAACAATTACCCATTAAACGATCTTGCAATAATTGAATTGAAAAATCTACAAATACTATTAACCAATTCTCCTGCTGCAATAATTGATTATTTCAAAATATTGAAAAACAACAATCCCAATGCAATCAATTTATATGCCTATACCATTGCAAGGCAATATGCACTAACAGGCAATGAAAAGGAAACCTTTAACTGGCTGGAAAAATGCTTCAATGAAAAAATTATTTTTGATGCCTTATTGAAAACTGATCCGGCATTTGATGCTTTAAGAAGTACAGGAGTTTTACAAAAATTTGTAACAAAATTATTGCCGAAGTATACTATTTTTGAATAATGACTTTATAGCATATGCAATTTTTAAGAAATATCCGAAGAAAATGTTTTGGATGGCTTCTTTACTGCTTCTACATTTTTATTGAGTAATTCATTTTGTGACCAACTATTTTAATTGCCACTAAATAAGCTTTTAAATATCAAAGATTCATTATATCTTTAAGAAGGAGGCCAATTTGATATATGAAACCTTATCTACTGTATTTTCTTATTGGCATATTGCCAATAAGCTGCTTTGCACAGACCAATACCAAACCAATCAATTCGAGTTATGCATTGGTGGTGGGTATTTCGAAGTATGGCAAAGGTATCCCCAGCCTTCAATTTGCCAATAGAGATGCGAAAGAATTTGCAGATTTTCTGCAATCAAAAGCGGGTGGTTCAATCCCTGCTGAAAATATTCGTTTCTTACAAGACAGTGCAGCTTCATCAGGAGCATTGTATGAATCATTGTATTGGTTAACCAAGGTTGCCAAAAAAAATGATTTAGTATATATCTATTTTTCTGGGCATGGAGATATTGACAATGACCTGATTCATAAAAATGGCTATTTATTATGTTATAATTCGCCTCCCAATGAGTATATAAATTTTGCCCTGAGCGTGGCTAACCTGAATGACTATGCGAATACACTGTCTGCAGGCAATGGAGCCAATGTAGTATTGATCACAGATGCTTGTCACTCCGATAAAATAGCTTCAGCCGAAAACAGGGGTCCCCTTTTAGCTGGCTTACTGGGATCGGAAACAATAAAAAAAGAAGTGCGCATTAGCTCCTGTGCTGCCAATGAATTATCTGCAGAAAATGAAGAATGGGGTGGCGGAAGAGGTGTATTTTCTTTTTACCTGGTGAATGGATTAAAGGGATTGGCTGATAAAAGCAAGGATGGATTAATTACACTGGATGAAATTAGAAATTTCATGTCGAGTTCATTTGCCACGGATGCAGTGTTGCAAAATGAGCAAATTAAACAAACCCCTGCACTCAAAGGAGATGACAATTTTGTGTTAGCAAGGGTAGATACCTTTGCAGCGCAATCTGCCGCCAGTGAAATTGCCCTTGTAAAAACAGCCATGCCAATCATCAATGCTGGAGTAGTATTTAAAGAAACAAACAATTCACCACAAGAAGTTTTTTTTGAACTGATAGAAAAAAAAGGGATTGAAGTACTCAACAATAAGCTACAGTTGATCACTCAACCGACCGATTTAATCGCATCCCTAATAATTGACAATCTAATGGCTGAAATAAGGGAAGAAGCGAATAGCGAAGATCGATATATCAATCAATATCGAAGGACATCGCAGGACAGTAGTATATCAAATGATATACGTATAACCTATACTAATATTTATAGAAAAGCCATCTTTGACAGTATAAAAAGAAGCAGTCAAATTAATTCACTTCAAATTTTGAAAACCACTATTAAGCGGGATGCTGATGAACTTAGTACACTGAATGCTAAACTAGCCATTGCATTCGACAATAAAGGCCAGGAAGTAATTAATCAATATTTAAGTGGCGATGCGGCGGAATTAGAGAAAAGAAGGTATTACAATGTGCAGAATAATGGCTACGAAGGGTATGTTGATATGTTTATTATTGCACAAAAACTCAGTCCTGCTCAAAATATTTTCTTTCAAAAAATACTCGCTGTCAAACAACATTATTTTGCTTCAGTGGCCGCCAGGATAAAAACGGTAACAGTAGAAAACCCCAATAAATTAATCGAAACAGCCTGGGAAGAAATAAACAAAGCCTTGGCACTAGAAGAAAATGCAGGCTATATATACAATGAACTAGGCAATGTTTTCGTATTAAAAAACAACTCGAAAGAAGCTGAAAATAATTATTACAAGGCCATCAGCAAATCTTCTGATTGGGCCATCCCTTGGAATAATTTAGCTGGCATCTATATCAGCAATAATAAAATTGACCAAGCCATTGCTTGTCTTGATTCTGCCAAAAAGAGACAAGCTAATTTACAGAACATTGAAACCAATCTAGGAATTACTTATGCAAAAAAAGGAAATCTCCTAATGGCAGAAGAGCTGTTTCGGAAGTCCATCAAATTGAATAGCAGGTATTATGTTCCATTTGAAAACCTAGGTTACACTTATTATAACACTACTCAATATGCACTGGCTGATTCTTTTTTCTTCGAGTCTGAACTCAGAAAAAAAGGTTATCATTTTACAACAAAAATGGTAATGGCCCCTCCTGTACCTGCCGGTTATTCCCCAACCTATTTTTGCGAATTTGATACACTTGATATTGGTCCACATGATGCCATAGGACAATTTGTTTGGGGTTTAAAATTAATGTATGATTCCAACCTTGCAGGAGCAGAAAAACATTTTAAAATAGCCATTGCCAATGACAAAAAAAATCCACTTGCATTTCATTACCTAGGAAAATTATTATATGATCAAAAACGATGGCAGGAAGCCGAACTTATTTTTAAAATGAGCCTTACTAATGCCTTGGGTGAGAAACCCTTTTATATCTATATCGATTCCCTGAGTCGTCATATGAAAGAAAGCCCGTCTAAGAAATGCATATTAATGAACGCCAGAACAGCCTGGTACAGACCAATTGAAGACTCTTATTTTATTGCTAGTGTATACGAAAACTGGAATCATTTTCCAGAAGCAGAAGAAGTATACATATCCCTCATTAAAGCAGATTCTTCCAACTATGGTGCTTATATCAAATGCTGGACCTTACTTGAAAATAGAGGCCGGTATGAAGATGCAGAAAAATTAATTCAACAATTGTTGGTTGACTTTGAGATATGGGGTTCAAACGAATTGAATGCATTCTACAAAAGAATGATCAAAGTTTTTCCTGCGAAAGGAATTTATTATTACAAAGCTGGTAAATTATTATACAAACTGGCAGCCAAGCAAAGATCAGCTGAATTGTATACTGAATATCAAAAAGAATTAAATGAATCTAAAGATGCAGAAATGTTTACTAAGCCAGACATCATGCAAAAATCAGGTACAAGGTCTATTTATTTCAAGGCAATTGAATTACCAGGCACCCATGAAGAAGTAGTGCCGGCCTTTACAATAAAAACACCCTATAGCGAGGAAGGAATTGCTTTTTTATTAAAAGCGGATAGCCTTTTGTCTGAACCAGGTGAGAGAGCAGATATCAATAACAGAATAGGTGATTTTTTTTCCTGGCTGGGGCTTCCGGATAAAGCAGGAAACCATTATTTTATTTCTGTTAGTATTGATCCAAACAATGCAGGCATCAGAGAAAAACTGGCCGATGCTAAGGCCGCGGCCTATTTATACCAAGATGCACTATCCGCATTAGATTCGCTTTACTATCGCAAGGAAATAAATTTTCCCAAACAACTGATGCTTGCAAAATTCAATATTCATGCAGGGGTTTTTGCAAAAGCGCAATTACTATTGACTGATGCAGAAAAAATTCATCCCTATGTACAAGCTGAGATACTAGATTTAAATGGAAGACTTCAATTACTATCCCAGCAGAATGAAAAGGCCCTTGTTTATTATAAAAAATTCTTAACCCTGCATGAAAAAGATTCGATAGTGATGTATTCTATTGCCCGATTATATGCCCGAATGGGAAATACAACTGAAGCCATTAAATGGAGGGCTGCTGCTATTAAAAACGGATTTAAGTATTCGTATGTGCTTGAAAATGATATTGACTTTAAAAATATTGATCCTCCTTTTAAAAGAAAAGCGTTATTCCCTGCAGCTAAATGGGAGTTGTACCCTAATAGAGCGAATGCAACATTTTAATTGAATGAAAATAAAAAGCTAATTCAACTGGTTTTTTAAAAACTCAATTTAGAAGGAATGGTGAATGGAACCTGATCACATTTTTTTGTTTCCTCCTCATTGCACCAGGTCCACTTGGCTTTATATACCGTTTGATTAATGGCATCTTTAAATACCTTATCCCAACTTACGTCGGTTTTATAATAACTAAAATGATTTTCCATCGATTGTTTAAAAAAGTAAGAGAAGAATCCGCCAAACTGAAGATTGCAGGCAGACAATTGACCAGGGCTTGCAGCGGCTGCCATAATGGATATTTTTTTAGGATTTAAAAATAACCTTCTTACATTCTCCTGATTCCAATTCATAATAAAGCCTTTTGTACCACTGGGTGGTTTGGCCATTGGGTTAGTTGCGCGAACTATATCGTTACAACAATCTGCCAGCACCAGGTTACACCTTCCTTTTTTATTTCGAATGATATCATAAATATTTTCCAAATGCATGGAATTGACCAAGTAGGTATTGTCATCTTTTGGCCTTAAATCAATCCATGGTCCTGCCCGATTATCTTTATCCTTCCTGAATCCATGTCCTGAAAAATAAAAAATCACAATATCACTGGTATCTGGATTGAGGTCATTAATGGCCTGTTGAACATTTTTTAAATTATAATTATCACCCGAAATTACTTTGGGATAATTGGGCGCATAGGGTATGCCCAGGTAGCGTTGCAAATGATCGAAGGTTTCAACGATTCTCTTTAAATCCTTGTCGCAGGATGCGCCAATTTTTTTATCTCGTATATTTCCAACAGCCAATAAATATATTTTGGTGTTTTTTTCCTTTGGCGTTAAATCCCTGGTCTTGGTTTTAAAAAGGCTTCGATAAAATGCATCTTGTTCTGAAAAAAATTGGAGGACAAAATTTTTGTTAGACAAGCTACCTGAATCAACTGGCAAAACTGAGTCAAAGAGATTGACAGCCAAAGCAGGATCAGTTAATGAAGGCGTAAAGCCCCATGGCGAAACTGATGCATCAGTGCCTTTTTTAAACCAAAAAACAGGTGCTGTAAATTCGGCATTACTGGGGCCCTTCACAGTTCTTGGATTCATCAATTTGAATTGGATGGCGGTATTGCCCAAAGAAGTTTTACTGTCTAAGTATTGCTCTTGTGCATCCATTTCTACCCTTACTTCTTCGCCAGAAAGGGGCATCCTATATTTGATCCTAACCAACCCGGTTCCATCCTCAAAGTTGATAAAAAACGAACTGTAGCTAACCGTATCAGTGGTATGCTGAAATGTATAATTAATTTGATAGACAGTCTGTGCTTGTACAGACTGTAATACAAACAAGCATAATACGCAAGCGATTATTTTACTATTTTTCATCTCAAGGTTTAATGGTCTTATTACTACTGTTTTGAATAAAAAAACACAATAATATAGTACAATAATATATATAAATTAGTATTTATTAAAATAATTCAAATATCATCCCCTGCTTAGTTTGATTTATGAAATAAAAATTGTAATCTTATATTCTAAAAATAATAAACATGAAGCAAAAAAAATCAAAATCAATTGCAACTGGCATTTTAGCTGGAATGATGCTTACTGCTTTCAGTATCGGATGTAATAACGATGCTGGGAATAGCAAAGAAGCAAAAAAAGATTCACCTGCTGTTAAAGTAGATTCCCCCGCTACGCCTAAAGTAGCTGATTCACCTGCTACTGCACCTGCAACAAAGGACACCCCTAAAATGGATAAGGCAGCAGTAAAACCTATTGTTACAACGAATTAATTTTTTCGTTAGAAAATACCAACTTAATAAGAAAGGCCCTGCAAACTAATTGGTTTGTTCAGGGTCTTTTTTAATTTGAACCTTAATTTTTTTACGTCGGAAACTAAACCTATGTGTACCAGGCGTATTGAAAGTAAGCTTTTCAATCAGCCAATGTTCTAGGCGATGATGACCCGGAATTAGCACAGCAGCAATACTGACAAAAATGAGTATTTCATATACTGGACGATGACCTGTAAGCTCAGCAACAAAGGGATGCAGTAAAAGTGTTAAAAACTCAAATAAAATAAGCAGAGACAATATCCCCAAAATGGTTATCACCTTACGATGAATTCGAATTCTACTAAGAATAAGTGTAATGATAAATAAGCCGGGAATAAACATCCCAATAAATAATAATTGCAATTGTTTGTCACGATCCAATTTTGCCAGGCGCTTTGCCTCTGCAATTTCTGCTTGACGCAATTGTTCGTTGGTTGAAATAATCTGGGCTTCTCTTACTTTAGACCTGCTATTGATAGAATCATTTAATTGTTGAACAATAGATAAAAAATGATAGGCTTTGTCATAAACCCCCTGTGATTCATAATAACTTGATAAAAATTTCGCCGCCTCTAATGCCTTTGATTGAAATCCTTTATTTGCTGTATTTAATGATAATGTAGCATAATGAATAGCAGAGTCGGGCTTTTCCATTTCCTTAAACAATAGCGCCAATCCCAAGCTGGCTTCACAAAAAAGTTCATCATCGTTGGCTATGGATAAGTTCTTCATCGCAAGCCTATAATTGGCCAGCGACTCTTCGTATTTTTTCATATCCAAATACACATGCGCCAGTCCTGTTTGGGAAGCCCCAATAAAATCTATATTATTTTGCTGCAATGCAATACCCAATGCTTTACTGAAATAAATGAAAGCCGTATCAGGTATTTCCATTCGGTCGTAGAGGTCGCCTAAGTTTTGAGCGCTATTGTATTTTATCGGATCAAGCTGTGCTGCATTGATAATGGAATCAGACTTAGTATAATATTGCAATGCATCTCTGTATTGTTCTTGGTATACATATACAGTTCCGATATTCATCAGCACACTAGCCAGGTTACGTGGACTATTTCGCTTTTCTTCGATTTTTAATTTTTGGATATTATACTCCAATGCCTGCCCATATTTTCCCATTTTCCCATACACATTCGACATTATTCCTAGCGACCTTGATTGGCCCTCTATATAATGAATACGATTGGCCAGAAACAAAGCATCCTGTGCTAAAATGAGTGCAGAATCCGGATTGTAAATTCCTATAGCATCTGCCCATCTCCAAGTTAAGGTAACTCGGTTAGTATCAATTTTTTCAACTCTTAACAAAGCGCTCAAGCTATCCGCTTTTTCTCTTTGTGAGAAGCCAATGGTTTGGAAGAATACCAATAGATAAAAGAGGAGGGTTCTTTTAAACATCTAATTAATAGATAAGCCCAAAGGGCTGATGATTGGAATAAGGTTTAATAGCTGTAAATTAAGATAATGAAATGACATATGATAATTTCTATTGAACTGTATGCTCGGTTCGTATAGGCAAATAAAAAAGGGGATAGCAAGCTATCCCCTTAAAAATATATTAAGCATCTATTAATGCTGGTGATTGTGCATCATGCCATTTAATTCTTCTCCTGTAACAGTTTTTTCAGTTGGCTTAACCTGTGCTTCAGCCCAGCCAAATAATTTCTCTGTAATCAATCTGCGATAACTGGCATCTACTTGTTTTTCGTCCTTCATCATTCTGTCCATATAGCTATCTAACCAACTGCTGTCATCTCCCATACTCATATTGCCAAAATAGGTCATCACTTGAGCCTTCATACTTTCTTTTAATTCCTCATTGCTCACTTGCAAATTATTGGATTGTATAATACGGTCGCTGATTAAAGTCCATCTCAATTGATTACTAAACCCAGGGAATTCGGCTGCTGCTTCTTCCGCTGTTTTGGGCTTTTCACCACCAGTTTGTAACCAACGTTGTAAGAAATCTGCTGGAAACTCCATCTTTGTTTCGTCAAGCAGATAATGATATAATTGATCATGCAACTGATTGCGGCTTTGACTCTTCCAGTATTGTTCAATTTCTTCCTTCAAAATCGCTTTTAGCTCATCTGCTGTTTTGATATCCTTGGCAGGATAAATTTCTTTGAAGAATTCTTCATTCAGTTCCCTTTTTTCAACTAGTCCAATTTTTACAATGGTTAGTATGAAATATTTGGCAGCAGCGGTTTTGTCATCTTTTTCAAATCCTAAATCCTGCAACATCATTTCCAACTTATCGCCTTCAAAACTTTTGTTTAATTGAAATACTACAGCATCCTCTTTCTTTTTCCCCTTCAATTTCTTTTGAATAGCTGCTGAAAAATATTTTAACAATACAGAGTTCTCTTTTTCAATACCCCCTTCCATTGCATTGCCTTCTTTGTCCGACTCTTTGAACAATACGTTTAACACATTCTCTTCATTGTCTATCAC
>Ga0194063_10000576_pt1 | contig 26201 bp, 24 predicted proteins | sample SepL3720m_MetaG_FD_155459 | JGI IMG/M metagenome (GOLD analysis project Ga0194063, IMG submission 155459) | Anoxic zone freshwater microbial communities from boreal shield lake in IISD Experimental Lakes Area, Ontario, Canada - Sep2016-L373-20m | ecosystem: Environmental > Aquatic > Freshwater...
GGCGGGTTGCTCGACCAGGACATCCGAATCGTTGACACGGATATTTGGAAAGCTCTTTACGAGTTCCAGCGCGACGGCGTCAAAGGCGCAATCAACAAAATCCTCAAACACAACGGCTGCATCCTGGCCGACAGTGTCGGCTTGGGAAAAACCTTCGAGGCACTGGCCGTCATCAAGTATTTTGAACTCAAAAACGACAAGGTGCTGGTTCTCTGCCCGAATAAACTCAAGGCGAACTGGACTGAGTATCAGGCCCACGTCAACAGCCAGCTCAACCCGTTTCTTGCGGACCGGTTTGGCTACACCGTGTTGTCCCATACCGATTTGAGCCGCGACGGAGGCGATGCCGACGGGATCAACCTGGAGACGTTCAACTGGGCGAACTTCAATCTCGTCGTCATTGATGAGTCGCACAACTTCCGCAACAACACGCCCGGCAAGCGCGATGAGGAGGGGAACATCATCCGCCTGAGCCGGTATCAGCGGCTCATGGAAGACATCATCAAAAAGGGCGTTAAGACCAAAGTCCTTCTGCTTTCCGCCACGCCGGTCAACAACGACTTGAAAGACCTGCGCAACCAAATCTATTTTCTCACAGAAGGCAGCGACACCGCTTTCGAGAACATCGGCATCGGCAGCTTGAAGGAAACCCTGGCCACGGCGCAAAAGACGTTCACGCATTGGGCAGGCAAGCAATCCGGCGAACGCAAAACCACAGATCTCCTCGAAAAACTCAGTTCCGCGTTCTTCAAACTTCTCGACGATCTGACGATTGCGCGATCCCGCAAGCATATCCTGCGCTTTTACAAGACCAGCGTTGCGCAACTCGGCGGCTTCCCGACGCGCGGCAAGCCGGTTTCCATCTATGCGGAGATTGACCTGCAACGCCGGTTCCTGAGCTACGACAAACTGAACGACGAAATCAGCGGCTACAAGCTGTCGCTGTTTGCTCCGTCCCGTTATCTCAAGGAAAAGTTCAAGTCGCTGCCGCTCTACCAAACCCACACCGGCGATCCATTCAGGCAGGCCGACCGCGAAACCTTCCTTGTCGGCATGATGAAAATGAATTTTCTCAAGCGCCTAGAAAGCTCGGTGGAATCATTTGAAATCACCATGGGCCGGACGATTGGCAAGATCGAAGACCTGGAACGGAAAATTCGAAATTACCAGGCCACACCGGATCAGAACCCGGAATCCGACGAGATGGAATTGGATCTCGCAATGCCCGAAGCGGAGGGGGATGCCGACGATCCGATGGAAGTGGGCGGCAAATTTAAATATCGTTTGGAGCATCTTCATCTCGACAAATGGCTCAAGGATCTTCAGGGGGACAAGCAGCAACTGAGCCTGCTTCACTCCTCTGCCAAAGACGTCACCCCCGAGCGCGACGCAAAGCTCAAAGAGTTGAAGCAGCTCATCGAGCGCAAGGTCAGAAACCCGACCACGAACAAACGCGGTGAGCTGAACAAGAAAGTCCTCGTGTTCACCGCGTTCGCCGACACCGCCGAATACTTGTTCAATGCACTGTCATCCTGGGCGCACAAGGATCTGGGCATCCACATCGCGCTCGTCACAGGCGGCGGAGGCAACCGGACCACGTTCGGGAAAACCGACTACAACCAAATCCTCACCAACTTTTCCCCTCGCTCGAAAAACCGCGACAAAATCCCGTCCATGGGACAGGCCGGCGAGATTGATTTGCTCATCGCCACCGATTGTATTTCCGAGGGCCAGAACCTTCAGGATTGCGATTACCTCGTCAATTACGACATCCATTGGAATCCCGTCCGTATCATCCAGCGCTTTGGGCGCATTGACCGGATCGGCAGCGTCAATGCCACCGTCCAGTTGGTGAACTTCTGGCCAACGCAGGACTTGGAGAAATACGTCAACCTCAAGAACCGGGTCGAAGCCCGCATGGCGCTCGTGGACATTTCCGCCACGTTCGACGACAACCTGCTCAAGACCGGCGAGATTGAGGAATTGATTCACGAGGACATGCGCTACCGCGACAAGCAGCTCCTGAAACTGCGCGAGGAAGTCCTGGATCTCGAAGATTTCAGCGAAAGCGTCGCCCTGAATGAATTCACCCTCGACGATTTCCGCATCGAATTGAGCAACTACATCGCCAGCAACCGCAAGCTCCTCGAAGACGCGCCGCTCGGTCTCTATGGCGTTGTTCCACCGAACCCCGAGCAGAAGGTTATCGGCCCCGGCGTTGTCTTTTGCCTGAAACAAAAGGGCGAGCCGAAGAGCGGCGACACCGTCAACCCGCTCCAGCCTTACTATCTCGTTTACGTCTTGAACGACGGCACGGTGCGTTTTTCGTTCGCGCAGCCGAAGCAAATCCTGGAAATCTTCCGGCTGCTCTGCTCCGGCAAGGTGACGGCCTACGAACAACTCTGCCAGTTGTTCGACGCCGAGACGAACAACGGCTCGGACATGGCCCGCTACAGCAAACTCCTTGCCGATGCCGTGGATTCCATCGCCCGGACGTTCCAGAAACGCGTCGCCGCCGGTCTGCAATCGGGGCGCGACTTTGTGATTCCCAACCAACAGGATCAGGCACGTGAAACCACCGACTTTGACCTCATCACCTGGCTCGTCATCAAAAAAGATGAATAGGCCCCTCGATTCCCTCATCCTCACCATCCGGGGCCAAAAGGTCATCCTCGATGCCGATCTGGCGGAGATTTATGGAGTGCCGGCCAAGGCCCTCAACCAAGCGATCAAGCGTAATGCCGACCGATTCCCGCCAGATTTTGTCTTTCAATTGACCTCTGCGGAATTGGCGGCTTTAAGGTCACAATTTGTGACCTTAAACGCGCAACTTCCTGCGAATGAGTGCAATGCCGCTTTAAGGTCGCAATTTGCGACCTTGAAGACCGGCCGGGGACAGCACCTGAAATACCGTCCCTACGCCTTCACCGAGCACGGCGCCCTCATGGCGGCCAACGTCCTCAACAGTCCCGAGGCTGCCAAAATGAGCGTGTATGTCGTCCGGGCGTTCATCAAACAACGCGAGATCCTCATGGCGCAATCCGATGTCCTGAAAAAACTCGCCCAGATGGACGCCAAGCTCCTTCAGCACGACGACGACCTCCGCGTGATCTGGCAGGAACTCCAACCGCTCCTCAATCCCCCGCCGGTTCCGCCCAAACCCCAGATCGGCTTCCAAGCCAAAGAAGACAGCCCGCCCTACCGCACCAAATCTCGTTCCGCGAAAAAAACCCGCTGACCCTTCATCCTTTCCACCGTGTCCACTCCTGATCCCCGTTCCACGATCCCTGCCGCACTTTTACAGTTTCAAACCGGCCCGCTCAAGGATGCCGCCCGCCAGTTTCTCGCCAAGCTGGGTTACAAGAGCGACAAGTTTTTCGCCGTTGCAGGCTCCTCGCCACAGGCATTCCTTGATCTTTTCGCCGCTGGCCACCCGTTCGACCAAGCCAAAGCCATCGTCTCCGAGTGGAAATCCGCCGACCTCCTTTTCCAGCTTACCGATCAGGAACTCAGCCGCGAATCCAGCCTCTTCACCGACGACTCGGTCCAGCGCGGTCTGCTCAAATCCTACATTTTTATCGCCATCGAACTGAAGGGCAGTGAATACCCACGCGGCAAGTTCTCCGCCATCGCCCGGCAGATCAATCGCCTCTTCCCCATGCCTGTGATGGTGGTTTTCAAACATCAGGGGCGCCTCACTATCGCCGTCATCAACCGCCGCGTGAACAAGCTCGACGAGAGCAAAGACGTGCTTGGCAAAGTTACCCTCATCAGCGGCATTGATCTCGCACAGCCCCATCGCGGACACCTCGACATCCTCGACTCGCTTGCGATGCCGAATCTTGTCCACCCGAAGAAACTTCCCATCACCGACTTCGACACCCTCCACGCCGCGTGGGAACAGATTTTCAACGTCGAGCTGTTGAACGAACGCTTCTACCGCGAGCTGGCCAACTGGTATTTCTGGGCGCTCCCGCAGGTCGAGTTCCCCGCCGACCTCGAAGCCGACGACGAGAAACGCCGCGCCACCGGCCTCATCCGGCTCCTCACCCGCCTCATCTTCTGCTGGTTCCTCAAGGAAAAGGGCCTCATCCCCGAGAAACTCTTCCACCCCACCGACCTCGACAAAATTCTCAAAGGCTTTGATCCCGAGAGCGAAACCAGTTCCACCTACTACCAGGCCATCCTTCAAAACCTCTTTTTTGCCACGCTGAACCAGCGCATGGGAAAAGACGCCAAAGGCCAGCCCTACCGGATCTTTGCCAAGGATGAAGGTTTCCAGAAAAACCGCGCCACCTACGACGTCAACAACCTCTATCGCTACGAAGCCCTCTTCCAAGAGGAGCCCGATGCCGCCCTCGCCCACTTCGCCGACATCCCGTTCCTCAATGGCGGCCTCTTCGAGTGCCTCGACCGCACCGAGGAGAGTAGCCCCGACAATCCTGTCGGGGATTCTTCCAAACAAACCGAGACAGGATTGTCTCGGCTACACTTCAAAAAACGCTACCTCGACGGCTTTTCCCGCAATCCCAAAAAGCGCCCCCACGTCCCCGACCGCCTCTTCTTCGATGGCGGGGAAACCGCCGACCTCTCCGCAGCCTACGGCGACACCAAGCGCAAAGCCGAACGCGTCACCGGTCTTATCCGCATCTTGAACCGCTACAAGTTCACCATCGTCGAGAACACCCCCATTGATCAGGAAATTGCTCTTGATCCCGAACTCCTCGGCAAGGTTTTTGAAAACCTGCTCGCCTCCTACAACGAGGAAACCAAGACCACCGCCCGCAAGCAGACCGGCTCCTTCTACACCCCGCGCCCCATCGTGGACTTCATGGTGGACGAGTCGCTCAAAGCCCATTTGGAGCGCAAAGTAGCCGAGACAATCCTGTCTCGGTCTTCCTCGGAACAATCAGAGGCAGGATTGCCTCTGCTACCCTTTAACCCCGACGCGCCGACCGCCAAAACCCGAGCCAACCTCCCCCATTGGTCACAAGAAGGCACTACCTACTGGATCACCTTCCGCCTCGCCGACTCCCTACCACAGGAGAAACTCAACGCATGGAAAGCGGAACGCGATATCTGGGCCAGCCACCACCCCGAACCGTGGTCTGATTCGGACTGGAAAGAATACCACGAACGCTTCGGCGAACGTCTGGAAAACTGGCTCGATGCCGGCGAGGGCGAGTGCCACCTCCGCCGCCCGGAGATTCGCTCTCTCGTTGAAAAATGCCTTACCCATTTCGATGGCGACCGCTACGACCTTGGCCCATGGGTCATCATGCCCAACCACGTCCACATGCTCCTCCGTCCAAACAAAGGGCAAAATCTCTCAAAGATCATGCAGGGCATCAAAGGCGTCAGCGCCAAAGAGTGCAACTCCCTCCTCGGGCGCACGGGCCAGCCATTCTGGCAGGAGGAATCTTTTGATCACATCGTCCGCAGTCAGGCGCAGTTTGATCGGTTTATCCGCTATATCACGGAGAATCCAGGGAAGGCGAAACTCAGGGAAGGCGAATATCAGAGTAGCCCCGACAATCCTGTCGGGGTTTCTCCCGATACTACCGGGACAGGATTGTCCCGGCTACGCTCCCGCCTCGACCAACTCTTCACCTACACCGAACAACCCCACCAATTCTCCGAGCCCGAAGTCGCCGCTCTCATCGCCGCCATTGATGCGCTGAAAATCCTCGATCCCGCCTGCGGCTCCGGTGCCTTCCCCATGGGCGTTCTTCACAAGCTCGTCTATATCCTCGGCAAACTCGATCCAGACAATGAGCGGTGGAAGCACACCCAGCTCGCCAAACTCGACTCCGCCCCCATGCGTGAGGAACTCGAACGCGCCTTCGCTGACAACACTGACGACTACGGCCGCAAGCTCTCCCTCATCGAAAACTGCCTCTACGGCGTGGACATCCAGCCCATCGCTATCCAGATCACCAAACTCCGCTTCTTCATCTCCCTCGTCTGCGACCAGAAGACCAACCGCAACAAAAAGGACAACCACGGCATCCGCCCGCTGCCCAATCTGGAAACCAAGTTCGTCGCCGCGAACACGCTTATCGGACTTCCAGAGATGGATCAAATGGAGTTGATTAATCCTCGCGTTTACAAAATCGAAGCGGAGATCGAAACCCTCTACCACAGCCACTTTTCGATCCAGCGCCGCGACCAGAAACTCGCCGTTCAGAGTAAAGTAAAAGCCCTCCGCAGGGAAATGGCCGACCTTCTTTCCCAAAGTCTCATGTCTCGGAAAAAGTCGGAGCACATCGCGGACTGGGACCCATTCGATCCGCAGTCGTCGGCCGACTTCTTTGATCCGCATTGGATGTTCGGGAAAGCCCTATCCCCTGGCTTCGATATCGTAATTGGCAATCCCCCCTACGGGGCAAACATTGATTCAATGGTCGTGCTTTTTGAGAAGCTTTATCCAAACACAACAAAATCCTTCAAAGATATTTACAAGCTGTTCATTGAAGCAGGTCTAACACAGTTGCTAAGACAGAATGGTGTCATTTGCTATATTACACCGAACACTCTCTTGCGCCAACCGCGCTACAAGGATGCAAGAGCGTTTCTTAATAAATATCGCCTTATTCAAGTCCTAGATTTTGGATTTGGGATATTTGAACAAGTCGTTCCGACATGTGTTTTCCTTGCCGCTAAATCGAAACCCACCGATGCCCTCGTTCGATACTTGGACTTAACGGAAGGAAGTCATTTTGTGAGAGACTTGAATTCCGAGCCCTCCACACATATCCCTCAGAGAAAACTACTGGACCTTTCTCATTCGGATATGTCGTCAACTGCGGTTAAGGACGTAAAGTCGCTCCAACTCGTTGAAGTTCTCGATTTGAAAGATGCTGGCATCAACTACCAACGGGTGAATGTCGGGCTTCACGACAAAGGAAACTCCAACCTAAGCGAGCGACTACTTTACGAGGGGCAGCGCGAATCGGCGCAGGACGTCGAATACTGGAAAGGCGTCGATATAGGAAAATACCATATAGCCAAATCCACAGGCCGATTCGTCCGAGTCGGAACGGTCCACTCACTTAGTCCAAATGAACGGGTGGTACTGAATCGGGAATATTTCGCGAAGACCCCAAAACTAATTTGGCGGCAGACCGCAGCCCACCTGATGGTCGCACTTGACGACACCGGCCGATGGTTTGGCCGAAGCATTCAAGCGGCGATCATAAAGCCTCAATTCGGTCATCTGGATTATTTCTTTCTTTTAGGCCTACTCAACTCGTCATATCTGCGGTATTCCTACAATCGTAGGGTTCAGGAAGCTGGCCGCGTTTTTCCTCAGGTTAAGTTTGAGAACCTCAAGTCACTACTATTAGCGATACCAAGTAATAAGGAAGCCCAGCGGCCGATAGCTTCACGGGCGAGCGCAATAACAGCCGCCAAGAAATCAAACCCTAATCAGGACACGAGCGCCATGGAGTGCGAGATCGACCAACAAGTTTACGCCCTCTACGGCCTGACGCCGGAGGAAATCGCCATCGTGGAGGGCGGCGTCAAATGAACTACGAACTGACCAAACACGCGCGGAAGGTTCTTGAGGAACGGGGGATTCAGGTCGAATGGCTGGAGCGGACATTGACCGACCCGGAATGCGTCCTGCCAGACCCGGACGATCCGATGGTGGAGCGGCTTTTCCGGCGTATCCCGGAGTTCGGCGGGCGGGTTTTGCGAGTCGCCGTGAATACGACAGTTGCCCCCAACCGGGTTGTGAGTGTATTCTTTGATCGAACGATGAAAGGGAAACTATGAAACTACACATTGATAAGGAAGCCGACGCACTCTACCTGCGGTTGGATGATTCCAAGATCATCGAATCCGAAGAAGTCTCGCCGGGCGTGGTGCTGGACTTCAACGAGCACAATCAAGTCGTGGGCATCGAAATGCTCCATCTTTCGGGTCGTTCGCCTCAACTCAATTTTCAAGAACTGCAATATCAGACCGCCTGACGCCGGAGGAAATCGCCATCGTGGAGGGGCCCACAAAATGAAGAAGAAACCCGCTTCCACAAAACGAGCCGCCGTCGCGACGGGCAAGGCCACCGATCTTGCCACGCTCATCACCGAAGTTCGCGACCTGATTCAATCGGCCCGGCGGGGAGTGGCCTCGGTGGTGGATACGTTTCAGGTGATGACCAATTTCGAGATCGGCCGCCGGATCGTCGAGCATGAGCAGAAGGGCGCGAAGCGGGCAGCGTATGGAGCTGAGGTGCTGAAAGAGCTTTCGGCGCGGTTGACGGCAGAGTTCGGTCGGGGCTTTTCCAAGAGCAATCTTGCGGCCATGAGAAGCTTCTTTCTGCTGTGGAAAGATCGGGGACAGATTTTCCAGACGCCGTCTGGAAAATTGAGAGCCCCGGCAATTTTTCAGACACTGTCTAAAAAATCGGAGCCAGCAGGGATTGGTCAGTCAGCGTCTGACCAATTGGCAATTTCCCAGACGCCGTCTGGGGAATCTGGTCGGGCTCCCTTCACTCTCAGTTGGTCCCACTACATTGAGCTGATTGGTATCAAAGACCCGGACGAACGCAGCTTCTACGAGATCGAGTCCCGCCAGTCGAACTGGGATGTGCGTGAACTCCGCCGCCAGAAAGCGTCCTGCCTCTACGAACGCCTCGCTCTCACGCCAAGGAATACCAACTTTACCTGCCCTCGAAAGAACTGCTCCGCCAAAAGCTCATCGAATGGGCCCGTGCCGCCGAAGCCGGGACATAAAGATTGAAACAGGAATTCATGAGAGCCGGCATCGCACTGGGATCGAACCTCGGGGATCGCCTGCATTTTTTCCAGGAGGCGCGGCGGCATCTTTTCGGCTTCCACGAAAGCGCGGAGGAGTTCCTTTGTTCCAGGATCTACGAGACCGAGCCGGTGGATTGTCCGGACGGCTCCGCGCCGTTTCTCAACGCGGCCATCGAGATCGAGACGTCTCTTTCCCCGCTCGATCTCTTGGCGCGCATGCAATCCATCGAGGTGGAACTCGGCCGTCCGAAGGACCATGCGTTCCACGGGCCGCGCACGATCGATCTGGATCTGCTTTATTGTGATGATCTCACTCTGGCGCATCCATTGCTCACCCTGCCACATCCGAGAATCGCGGAACGGCTTTTTGTTTTGAAGCCGCTGGCCGACATCTGCCCGGAGCGGATCCTCGCCGGCGGACGCGAACCCATTCGCACCTTGTGCCTGCGCTTGGAAAAAATCGCTCCGGGCACTCGAACAAAGGTTTTCCCGGCTTCCTTTCCGTGAGATCATTCCTGCAAATTTCAGAATGAAGAGATCCACGGAATTTTTATTGGAGGCGAAGCGCACGGGCGGGAAGCTCGCGTGCCTGACCGCGTATGATTACCCGACCGCGCGGTTGTTGGACGAGGCGGGGCTGGACATCATTTTGGTCGGGGATTCGTTGGGGATGGTCGTGCTGGGGCATCCGGATACGACGTCGGTGCGGATGGAGGTCATGCTGCACCACACGGGGGCGGTGGCGCGCGGGGTGAACCGGGCGTGGGTGGTCGCGGATCTGCCGACGGGAAGCTGCGCGTCACCGGAAGCGGCTGCGGAAAATTCCTTGCTGCTGATCGGTGCGGGGGCGGATGCGGTGAAGATCGAGGGCGGGGATCCGCGGATGGTCGAGGCGATCCGGGCGGCTGGGATCGAGGTGGTCGGCCACCTCGGAATGCTGCCGCAGCGGGTGCGCGAGGAAGGCGGCTACCGGATCAAGGGACGCGCGGACGCCGAGGCGGAAAATCTTTTGGCGGACGCGAAGGCCTTGGAGGACGCCGGCCTCTGCGCGCTGGTTCTGGAGCTCGTGCATCCGCCGGTCGCGGAACAAATCTCCTCCTCGCTGAAAATCCCGACGATCGGGATCGGGAGCGGTCCCGCGTGCGACGGACAAATTCTCGTGGTCCATGACGTGATCGGGCTTTTCCCGTGGTTCCGGCCGAAGTTTGCCAAAGCCCGTGCGGACGTAGCGGGAGAGATCCGCCGGGCGGCAGAAGAGTTTGTGGCGGCGACGCGGGCCGGGCAGGCGTAATCCCTCCTGATGTCATCCAGAAAAAATGGAGGAGCGAGGAAAATGGTTGCCCCTGTTTGAGACGGAAATCAGTGCCCACACGGGCGGGACGCCCGTGCCCCTGTGCTTTCGCGTCTCACAAGCTTTCCTTGCAGGTCAGGATTTCTGAGGCGTGATTACCAGGCCAGCGCGCACAGGCGCGAAGCGGCTTCGCGGGCGTTGGCGCGGCTGTTGAATGCGGAGATCCGGAAGTAGCCTTCACCGGCCGGACCGAACCCGCTGCCCGGGGTGACGACAACATTTGCCTCGCCGAGCACCTTGTCAAAAATCTCCCAACTCGTCATCCCCTGCGGGCCGCGCACCCAGATATATGGGGCGTTCGTGCCTCCGTAAACCGCGAGCCCGCAGGCGCGAATCGCCTCGAGCAGGATTGCGGCATTCCCCATGTAGTGCCCGATGAGCGCGGCAACTTCCGCCTGACCTTCCGGCGAGTAGAGCGCAGCGGCGGCACGCTGGGTGACGTAGCCGACCCCGTTGAACTTCGTGCTGAACCGGCGGTTCCAGAGCGGGTGGAGCGGGCGCCTCTCACCGGAGGCCGCAGCGCATTCGAGCTCCTTGGGCACGACGGTGAACGCGCAGCGCACGCCGGTGAACCCGCCATTTTTTGAGAAGCTGCGAAACTCGATCGCGCATTTTCTTGCGCCGGGAATTTCGTAGATCGAGTGAGGGATCGCGGGATCGCTGATATAGGCCTCGTAGGCGGCGTCGAAGAGAATGACGGCATCGTTCGCAAGCGCGTAGTCCACCCACTCGGTGAGCTGCCCGCGCGTGGCCGTGGCACCGGTCGGGTTGTTCGGATAGCAGAGGTAGATGATGTCGGCCTTCTCCTGCGGCACGGACGCCACAAATCCGTTTTCCGCCGTGCAGGGCAGATAGACGAGCCCCTCGTAGAGCCCGGCGTCGTTGCCGGCCCCGGTATGCCCGGCCATCACATGGGTGTCCACATAGACCGGATAGACCGGATCCATGACCGCGATCCGGTTGTCGTCGCCGAAGATGTCGAGGATGTTCCCGCAATCGCACTTTGAGCCGTCCGAAACAAAAATCTCATCATCCGCGACCCCGAGCCCGCGGAAGTCATTCTCCGCGATCGCCCGCCGGAGGAACGCGTATCCCTGCTCGGGGCCGTATCCGCGGAATGATTCGCGCGCGCCCATTTCATCGACCGCCTCGTGCATCGCCCGCCGGACCGAGGCGGGAAGCGGCTCGGTCACGTCACCGATGCCGCAACGGATCAGGCGCGCCGCCGCTTCGGGATTCGCATCGGCAAAGGCCTGAACCCGGCGGTTGATCTCGGGAAACAGGTAGCCGGCTTTGAGCTTAAGGTAGTGGGAATTGAGGCGGGCCATGAAAATAAACGAGCGGGCTGCGTGATTACCGGGCGAGGCCGAGGTGGCGGTGGATGCCGAGCGCGGCCTTGCGGGCGTCGCGGACCGCATGGACGACAAGCGAGGGGCCGCGCACCGAGTCGCCGCCGGCGAAGACCCCGGGCACGCTGGTCATCTGGTTTGCATCAACGACGATTCCGCCCCACTCGTTGGTCTTGACCTCTGCCAGATCGCTCCCCGGAGGGAACGGCACCGGATCAAATCCGTAAGCTCCGATCACCCAGTCCGCCTCCACGGTGGTTTCGGAGCCCGGCACGGCCCGGGGCTTGCGGCGCCCGCTGGCATCCGGCTCGCCAAGCTCCATGCGCACGCAACGCACGCGGGCCACGGCCCCCGACTCGTTCCCTTCGATCGCCGTCGGATTTGTGAGGAAATGGAACACGGCGCCCTCCTCGAGCGCGTTGCCATATTCCTTGCGGCTGCCGGGCATGTTGGCGAGGTCGCGACGATAGAGGCAGAATGCCGCGCTGGCACCGCTGCGCAATGCCGTGCGCAGGCAGTCCATCGCGGTGTCGCCACCACCCAGCACCGCCACCCGCTTGCCCGCCACATCAATCGGCGGCATGTCGAGCACGGGAAAATCCACGTTTTTCTGGATGAGAAACGGAAGCGCCTGCACCACTCCGGAAAGGTTTTCGCCCGGGATGCCGAGCGGCTTCGCCTCCTGGGCACCGAAGCCGAGGAACACCGCGGAATAATCACGCAACAAATCGCCCAGCGAGACGTCCTTGCCCAGCGCGACCCCGAGACGGAACTCGACCCCGCGCCCCTCGAGGATCTGGATGCGGCGGGCCACGATCGATTTCTCCAGCTTGAACGAAGGGATCCCGTTGACCAGCAGTCCGCCGGGCAGGTTCTGGGTTTCCAACACGGTCACCGCGTATCCGAGCTCCGCCAGATGGTCGGCCGCCGCCAGCCCGGCAGGGCCCGAGCCGATCACCGCCACGCGGAAGCCGTTGGGTGCCGTGCGCTCGACCTCGGTGCCGAGAACCCGGAAGGCATATTCGTTGATGAACCGCTCGATCGCGCCGATTGTCACCGCCTCGGACTTGTCGGTGAGGATGCACGAGCCTTCGCACAGCCGTTCCTGTGGGCAGACGCGGGAGCAGATCTCCGGCATGTTGCTCGTGGAACGCGACAGCACCGCCGCCTCAAGAAAGTTTCCCTCCGCCGTGGCCGCCAGCCATTCGGGGATCCGGTTGTTCAAGGGGCAGCCATCCACGCACGCCGGCTCGGGGCATTGGATGCAGCGGCTCGCCTGCTCGGCGGCCGTCTTTTCATCGTAGAGCGCGTAGATCTCCAGAAAATCCGCGACGCGATCCACTGCCGGGCGCTTCGGGGGATTCTCCCGGTCAATGTTCGTCCACTTGTGCTGGGGATCCCAGAAATTTCCCTCGTCCGTTTCCATGTCACATGCCCGTTCCCGCCGATATCAGGATGCGGGGCATCCTCATGTAGCCGATCACCCAAACGGAATCAACCACCAAATCGAATCGCGCCATCACACCACGCGGTTTTTTTCCAGGCGGGCTTTCACGAACTCGAAAACGATCGGGAGGACGGAAACCACGATGATCCCGAGGATCACGATCTTCATGTTCTTCTGAACCACCTCAAGGCCGCCGAAATAGTAACCTCCGCCAAGAAAGAGCCCGATCCAGAGGACGGCACCCACGATGTTGTAGAGAAAAAACTTCGGATACGTCATCGAACCGACGCCCGCCACGAAAGGGGCAAACGTCCTGACGATGGGAACAAACCGCGCGAGAATGATCGCTCGTCCTCCATACTTCTCATAAAAGGCGTGCGCTTTCATCAGGTATTCCCTTTTGAAAAACCGACTCGACTCGTAGTGAAAAACTTTCGGCCCAACCCACTTTCCGATCGCGTAGTTCACGGAGTCGCCAAGAACCGCCGCCACGAAAAGAAGGGGAACTGTCACCCACATGCTCATCCACCCTTTGGCCGCCAGCGTGCCGACCGCAAAAAGCAGGGAGTCCCCGGGAAGAAACGGAGTGACCACCAGCCCGGTCTCGCAGAAGATGATCGCGAAAAGGAGCGCGTAGATCCAAACCCCGTAGAGAGCGATGAATTCTTCCAGGTAGTTTTCGGCGTGAAGAAAAAAATCAATGAATGCGGACATGGCGGGAGCACTTATGTTCGGAGGGGGTTCCGGATGCAATCTGAATGTTCAGGCGATGCTGGAATCCGGGGACAGAAGCGCGCTCACCTCGCGCTGGACATCCGGGATCTGCTCGAAGCTCAGGTGAGGGTTCGCGAGCACGATGGTTTCTCCGGTGCCGACATGCTCGTAAACCATCATGTCAGGATCGCTGCTCTCGATGGGCCGCAGCATCCGCTTGCGCTCGAGCATCAGGGCCAGGATATACCGGACATTTTTGTAAGCCGGATGGTTTTCCGCCACGAGCCGGCGGAGGAGGCTCTCGGCGTCGTCGCGGGGCAGCGGCTCCGGTGGACGCGGGGCCGGCGGCTCGTATTTCGAACGCCAGAACGAAAACGGCTGGATGTTTTCGTTTCTCGCCTCCCATGCCACCTCGCAAAGATCCTCCCGGAAAAAACCGTCCCCCTCGCGCACCAGAAGCGTGTAAAAAAATTCGCCGGGCACGAACTCGTGTCCGGTCCTCGCGCAGGCATGTGCCCGCGATTTGATTTCCCAGTCGGCTTGCATGGATGGTTTTTCTTGGTTCCCGGCCGGAGGATCCCGGCCGCGAGCGTGCGAATCTACCCGTCCGCCCGCGACCCGTCAACGGCGCGCTTCCCTATCCCGGCGGCCAGCCGAGGGGCCGCCCGCCGAGCAGGTGGACATGGAGGTGCGGGACGGTTTCCCCGCCGTCCGGACCGTTGTTGACGACAAGGCGGAACCCGGCGGCGGCTTCGGATTTCGCGATGCGGGCGGCCGTCAGAAGAAGATGACCGAGAAGGCCGGCGTCATCGGCTTCCGCAACGCGCGGGATCACGCGCCTCGGAACAACAAGGATATGCACCGGCGCCTTCGGATCGATGTCGCGGAACGCGAAGCAGAGATCATCCTCAAAGACGATGTCGGCAGGAATTTCCCGCGCGGCGATTTTTTCAAAGACGGTCATGTGAGCTGGATGTGGAGGTCGTTGGCGCGGTGGCGGAGCTCGCCGCGGATGAAGGAGACGATTTCCCCCTGGAGGCCGGAGCAGTCGCGCCGCCAGCTTTTGGCCGAGCGGAGACGCTTGACGCACCGGTGGAGGTCGCAGAGCTCGACCTGCTCGGTCTCCGAGACCACCAGATGACGCAGCCGCTCGCGCAGGAGCTCGAAAAACAGAAGCTCGTATCCCTGTCCGGCATCGCGCGCGATTTCCTCGAGCGAGATCCGCACCGGAGGCGGCATCGTGCGGAAATGCTGCGCGACATCGGAATAGCCGATCACCTGAAGCACCGACTGGACCGCTTTCTCGATCCGCGGAACCGTGACCACCTGCGCGTTGAAATCCTGTTCGAGGTAGCAGGTCACGCTCTCGGTCACATGGCCGGCAAGCCACCATTTTTTGTAGCCGGCGGCCTCGGCGGCGCGGAGGAGCGCGGCGACAAGCCAGCGGCGCTCGAAGTTGATCACGCTCCCGTCGTGGAATCGCACCAGCGGCAGCCCGTCACGAAGCGCGATCATGATTTGAAAAAGAGTTCCGGCTGGGCGGGCGTGCGGCCGCCGCGCTTTTCGAACGATTGGATCTCCTCGATGAAGTCGCCGATTTCCTGGAACTGCCGGTAAACCGAGGCGTAGCGGACATAGGCGACCGGGTCGAGGCCGTGGAGTTTTTCCATGACCCTTGCGCCGATGATCCGGGTGGACACCTCGCGCTCCTGGGCGGTCTCGAGATCCAAGACGATCTGCTCGACCGCCGCCTCCATTTCCTCGAGCCCGATGGGGCGCTTCTCGCAGGCCTTGGCGATGCTGCCGAGCAGCTTCTGACGGTCGAAGTGCTCGTGGCGGCCGTCGCGCTTGATCGCGAGCATCTCGATGCGTTCAAGCTGCTCGTAAGTCGTGAAACGGGTCTCGCAGTCCAGGCACTCGCGGCGTCGCCGAATGCTCCCCCCGTCTTTCGACAGGCGGGAATCAATCACTTTGTCTTCCACTGAGCCGCACTTTGGGCATCGCATATTTTGTGCTAACGGGGAACGATTCCGACAATCGAACACAACATGTTGATCGGTCAATTCGTTTTTTTGTGAATTTTCCGCGCGGCGATGCCGCGTCCCCATTCAAGCTGCGCTGCGGATTTCGACGATCCGCATCTGGGCTTCGGTGCGACCCTGCCAGGTATTCCAATCGAGCGTGTAAGCGACATCCCATGGCGGGCGCGGCAGGTCTTCAGTCCGCGCGTTGAAAAACACGGCGGGAAAGCGCCGGCGGCCGGCGGAAAATTCGATCTTTAAATGTTTTTCTTTCATCGGGCGCGGGGCTCCGTCCGGAGCGACGGCGCGGGTGTAAAGGATCGGCTGGGGGTTGGCCGCACCGAACGGCTCGATGAGATCCTGCGCTTCGAGCAGGGAGAAATCGAGGTCGTGGAGTTCGATCTCTGCGTCTATTTGCAGGCGCGGGGTGAGAATATCCTCGTTGGCCATCGCGCGCGCGGCGAGATCGAACGCCTCGCGGAACGCCGGGAATGATCCCTCGTGCAGGCTCACCCCGGCCGCCATGTTGTGCCCGCCGAATTTTTCGAGATGCGGCGCGCACCGGCGCAACATGTCCACGAGCGGGAGGCCCTCGATGCTGCGTCCGCTTCCTTTGCCCGAGCCGGATTCGTCGAAGCCCACGATAAATGTCGGCCGGTGGTGGCGTCGCATCACGCGCGAGGCGACGACCCCGAGAACCCCGACATGCCAACCCCGGCGGCCGGCCACGATCGCCGTGTCGCGGGAGCTGTCGAAATGTTTGGCGACCCATTCTTCGGCCTCGCGCACGACCGAGCGTTCGACCCCCTGGCGCTCGCAGTTGTGGGCGTCGAGTCCGGCGGCGAGGCGCCCGGCTTCGGCGCGGTCGTCGGTGAGCAGGAGCCGGAGCGCGTCCTGCGCGGGACCGAGCCGTCCGGCTGCGTTGATCCGCGGGCCGAGCCGAAACCCGACATCCCCTCCCCGCACAGGTGGAACCACACCGGAAACTTCCATGAGCGCGGCGATTCCGGGCCAGCGGGTCTTGGCCATTTGCCGGAGTCCGTGCCGCACGAAGATCCGGTTCTCACCGGTGAGCGGCACGATGTCCGCCACGGTCGCGAGGGCGACGAGATCAAAATACTCGCGGAGGTCGAGCCCCGCGACCGGCGCTTGTTTGACCATCGCATGGGCAAGCTTGAACGCGATCCCCGCGCTGCAGAGCGAATGAAAATCCGGACCGCATTTCGGGTTGACGAGCGCGATGCAATCCGGACGCTCCGGCCCCGGCTCGTGGTGGTCGAGAACCACGACGTCCACCCCGCGTGCGCGCAGCTCCGCGATTTCCTTGACCGACGTCGTCCCGCAATCCACCGCCAGCAGGAGCTGCGGCCGGTGGAGTTCGCAGCACCTCGCGACCCCGACGGCACTCAGCCCGTATCCCTCGCCGACGCGCAGCGGCAGGAAGCACTCCGCCTGCACGCCGAAGGCCTTCAACACCCGCGCAAGGATCGCCAAGGACGTGATGCCGTCCACGTCGTAATCCCCATAAAGAACGATCCGCTCGCCCGCGCTCACCGCAGCGAGCACCCGGGCGACGGCGCGGGACATCCCGGGCAGCAGCTCCGGAGCCGACAGCGAACGCATCTTCGGGTTCAGGTAATCGCCCGCCGCAGAAACATCGCCGAACCCCCGCCGCACCAGCAGCGAAGCCAAAAAGGCAGGAACGTTCAACTCCCGCAGCAGCCGCCCGGCCGCCAGCGGATCCGCCGGCCCGGGCAAAATCCATCGGCGCAACATAGCCGGACATTACGCGGATTCCTCATCGTGACAATTTCCGAATTTCCAGAAATGGCAGCGCGTACGGGATTTGAATGGCGACCTCGCATCGTTGATTCTGCGTAAGTCTGCGTGTTCATTGCGCTTACCATGTTACCCGAAAAATGGGTCCAGGCAAGGTTTCGCACGGATTGCGGTCGAAAATTATGAAATCTGCATGAAATCCTGATTTGAATATCCAGACGGAGCTCTCGGGATGAGGCTGCCCAGCACCACGTGCAAAATTGCGCGACGGCTTTTTCTGGTTTTCACCGATGCATTCGTGCAGACTTCCGTGGCATGCCGCCGCCCGAGACAATTCAACCCGACCCCGCGCGAGGGCTCCCTACGGGGAGGCGGATACGCGGGCCAAGCTGATTGACCCGGCCCTCTATTCGCAGGGATGGGGCGAAGAGCATATTCGCCGCGAGGAAACCGCGGGCGGGATTGAGATTGTGGAGGGAGTGGCGCGGCGGCAATCGAGAGGCCGCGTTGATTATACGCTGCGCATCCGGGTCACGACTCCAGCCCAACCGGTGGCGCTTGCCTACGTCGAGGCCAAGGCTGAAAACAAACCTCCGACAGCCGGATTGCAGCAGGTCAAGGGATATGCCGCCGCATCGAAGCGTCTGAACGTCCCCTTCGTTTATTCGACCAATGGCCATCTGTTCATCGAATACGACGCCTTCACGGGCCAGACGAGCCAGCCCCGTCCGCTTGCCCTGTTTCCATCGCCCGAAGATCTTCGCCGCCGCTATGAGCTGGGCAAAGGTTTTGCGTTGGACTCCGAGGCGGCCCGCCCGCTCCTCATCCCGTATCCCGGTGGCGAAGCGACACGGCGATATTACCAGGATGCCGCAATCCGGGCGACGTTGGAAACGGTGGCCGGCGGGCGGAACCGTGTCCTTCTTTCGCTTGCAACAGGAGCGGGCAAGACATTCATCGCGGTAAATCTTCTCAAGCGGCTCTCCGACGCCGGTCAGATGCGACGGGCGCTCTTCATCTGCGACCGGGATGAGCTGCGCACGCAGGCATTGGGGGCATTCAGCAATGTCTTTGGTTCCGATGCCGCCGAGGTATTCCAACTGGCCGATGGCAAGAACAACGCCCGCAACGCCAAGATCCACATCGCCACCTACCAGACGCTTGATACCGATTCGAAGGAAGCACGGAATTTCTTCTTCAAGCACTACTTGGAGAAAAACACGTTCAGCCACATCATCATTGACGAGTGCCACCGCTCGGCATGGGGCGAGTGGAAATTCATCCTCGAGCACAACCCGGATGCCATCCAGATCGGACTCACGGCAACTCCCCGGCAATTGATTCTCGGCAAGCAGGCCGCGAAGCTGGAATATTCCGATCCTGTTTCCGCCGATGAAAAGCTCATCCGCGACAACTTCGAGTATTTCGGGGAGCCGGTTTACGAATACACGCTCGCCCAGGGGATCGAGGACGGCTACCTGGCCCCGCCGGAAATTTTCACCTTTGACCTTTTCCACGACGGGAAGGCCGTTCCCGAGCGGGAACAGACGGTGAAGCGCGGCGATCTGGAGGGCAAGCAGCTCACCGATTCCGTGACCGGGGTGGCAGTCACCACCGCTCAGGTCAAAGAGGAATACACCCAGACGGAGCTCGACGAACGCCTGCTCATGAAGGAGCGGGTCGAGGAAATGAGCCGCAGTCTCTTTGGTCAATTCCTCGCCCATGGCGGCACGCCGGAGCAAAAGACAATCGCGTTTTGCGCCAGCGACCGTCACGCCGATGCCATCGCCACCGCGCTGAATGGGCTTTATCAGGACTGGTGCGCCACCCATGGTCAGGATCCCAAGGCATTCTACGCCTTCAAATGCACCGCCAAAGTGGACGGTTCCGACATGGTGAAAGACCTGCGCGGTTCCGCCTCATCCCACTTCATCGCCTGCACCGTCGAACTCCTCAGCACCGGCGTTGATGTTCCGGGCGTCCGCAATCTCGCATTCCTCCAATACGTCCGCTCGCCGATCGTTTTTTATCAAATGCTCGGGCGCGGCACCCGCATTGATCCCGACACCGAAAAGCTCATGTTCCGCGTCTATGATTACACCGACGCGACCAGCCTGCTCGGACGGGATTTCAAAACGAAATACAAACCGACCGGTGGCGGTGGCCCCGGGCCGACACCGCCGCCAGCCGATCCGCCCGTATTGGTCGAGGGCGTGCAAATCCTCATCGCACCGACCGGCCGCTGGCTCACCGCCATGATTGACGGGCGGCACAGCCGGATCACCGTCGAGGAATATCGCGAGCGCGTGGCCGAGCGGCTCGTGGCCTCTGCCTCCACTCTCGATCAATTTCGGGTCGTCTGGGTGCAGCCGCCGGAACGCCGTGGCCTCATCAATGACATCGTGCTTGCCGGATTCCCGCCCCGTGCTCTGCAAGTGGCGGAAGAAGCAGAACACTGCGACCTCTACGACGTGCTGGGTGAACGGATACGGACTCAACCGCATGACCAAGGCGAACCGCGCGTTTGCGTTCACCTACAAGCATCGCCCGTGGCTGGAGGCCATGCCCACGGATGCCGCCGCAACTGTCCGCGCCATCGCCAGCCAGTTCTCGCGGGGCGGAACAGAATCGCTCGAAACCCCGCACATTTTTCAAACCCCGGAAGTCCGAAAAGCGGGCGGGCTGGAGGCGCTGGCCGCGCTGGGCGAACCGTCGGTCGTGCTCATGGAGACGAAGGAAAGCCTGTTCGCGGCATGAAAATAATGAACTCCAGCAAGCCTCTTTCAGTAGGAATTACCCTCCGCAAGGGATTTTTTTCCATCTCTGATGACGTTGAGTATATCCGGGCCAAAGTGCAAGTCGAAGGACGCGGTGTCGTTCTCCGCGATAAGGTATTCGGAAGCCAGATCGTCACCAAACAACAGCAGATTATTAAGAAGGGGGATTTCCTCGTTGCTGAAATTGACGCGAAAATGGGTGGCTTCGGTTTAGTTCCTGACGAACTCGATGGAGGTATTGTAAGCAGCCACTATTTTACTTTTGAAATTGACTCGTCTGTTATTTTGCCTGGGTTTTTGCGCCTGCTTTGTATGGAAGGAACTCTCAAGAGGAAAATACAGGCCTCCGTTCGCGGTTCTCTCAACTACGCTGCCGTCCGGCCAAGGCACATCCTCGATTTAGAAATCCCAATACCAACGCTTGCGATTCAGAAACGACTATCTGATGTAATGGATCAAGTCGATTACGCTCAGAACCAGCTTGAATCTCAGAAGGCCGCCCTGCAGAAACTCCCCGCCGCCTTTTTGCGTGAAGCTTTTGGAGGAATTTCCTGATGGTCGCGTTTGCCGAGCCGGGCTGGAATCCGACCTGTATTCGCCGAGTAGCGAAGACCTACCCGAGCGGATCAGAAGTCGTCGAGGTCGTAAGCGATGCCGGTCCCGGCTTTGCGAAGTTCCTTGGAAATAAAGAGGGGCCGCACGTTCTGGCCTGCGAATGGATCGGCACGCGGCTGGCTGCGTTGCTGGGGTTGCCGGTATTCGACTACGCGGTCTTTGAATACGACGGCGTTCCCGAGATCGAACTTGCTTCGGGCTGTGTGGCGCAAGCTGGCCCGGCTTGGATCACGCGCAAAGAGGAGGGGCACCCTTGGAGCGGGGAGGAGGAGGATTTGAAGCTGCTTGCCAACCCGGAAGATTTGGCCGGGCTGGTCGTGCTGGATACATGGATCCTGAATTGCGACCGGCACTGCCCGGAGCCGAGACGGATCAACCGGAACAACGTCTTTCTTGCCCGCCGGGAGCACTCTCACGACTCGCTGACATTGGTGGTCATGGACTACACTCATGCATTCACCTGCGGCCGGGCGTTGACTCAGAAGCTGGCTGGAATCGACCGAGTGAAATCCGACGACATCTACGGTCTTTTCCCCGAGTTTCGGAAATGGATGACTGCTCAGCACATGCAGGCGGTCTGTGACCGCCTGGCACGGATTTCCGATAGCGCCATCCGAGAAGTCGTTGACGGAACGCCAGATGCGTGGCTTGAGGACCTCCCACTTCGAGAGGCCGTGGAACGATTTTTGACAGGGCGGCGGGATTATCTTGCGCCCGATTTGACAACTCGCATCTTCCCACAAACCGAGCTATTTTAAAATTCAGCGAACCGCATATGAAAACACCCACCACAGGCTACTACAGCGTGATCCAGTTCACTCCGGATCGCTCGCGGCTCGAATCGGCGAACGTGGGAGTCCTACTTTTCGTGCCAGGCGCGAATTACCTGCAAACCCGGATGAGCAGCAACAATGATCGCATCCGTCGGTTCTTCGGCGATGATGCTCCGGGCATCAAAGCGCTCAACACCGTGAAGAGGACGGTGGAAAAACGCATTCAAGTCGAGTCATCCCAGCTTCAGGAACGCACCACGCTGGAGCATTTCCTGCGACTTTTCGCCAACGAGATCGCGTTTTCTGATCTGCGCCCGGTGCGCGTGACCAACCCAGATGTCGAACTCGCCCAACTTTTCGATGAACTCGTCGGGGTGGAAATCACCGATGCCGAGGATGAACAGCAGTCAACCGTGATCGTCGGGCATTGACAAATGACACTCCGAGTGTCACTTTGATCACCATGAGCGAGGTCACCATGTTGGAGCTGCGAACGCGCGGACGGGATATTGTCCGTCGGCTGGAGCTTGGGGAGAAGATGGCACTGACATACCGTGGGAAACGGGTGGGTCTTTTGACACCCGATCCCGAGAGCGAGAAAGCACCGATACCCGCCGACGATCCGCTCCATGCGTTTGTGGAGATGGCGGAGCCAATGGGCGGGCTGTCCAATGAGGAGCTGGATCAATTTCTCTATGGTGCCGATCTTCGTTGACACGCATGGTTTCTATGTTTGGGCGGATGCGGCTCATTCCGCTCATCAGCGGGCTCGGGCCTTGCTGGCGGATGATGGCAATCGATATGTCAGTTCACAATGGATCGTGGTGGAAACCGTGAATCTTTTTGTGGCAAGGCGAAAGCCGCATTGGGCGGAGCGGGTTCTCGATCTGGTCGAAAGATCGAAGGCATTACGGATTTTGGACGCCACATCCGATCAGTTTCAGGCCGCGACACAATTGTGGATGGAACGCCGCGACCAGGCCTTCCCGCTCACCGACTGCACTTCGTTTGTTCTCATGCGTGAACACGGGCTGACCGATGCGCTGACGGCGGATAAGCATTTCCGGGCAATGGGGTTCAACCCGCTGCTGGCAGACTGAGCATCATGGCCACAAAATCATTCTCCTCCCAATCGTCCCTCGACAAAGCCATCTGGAGCGTCTGCGACATCCTGTGCCGGTCAAATTGTGCGGGTGCCATGCAGTATGTGCCCGAACTGACGTGGATTCTTTTTCTACGCATTCTTGATGAGAGAGAGGAGATCGAAGAATGCGAGGCCCGGGCAGTGGGGGCGGATTTCCGTTGTTCGCTCGAATCTCCCTACCGTTGGCGCGACTGGGCCGCGCCGGATGCCCCAAAACGGAAAGCGCTGCAGGAAGGGGCGCAATCGGCGTTCTACAATTTCGTCAACACCGACCTGATTCCGCACCTCAAGCAACTGAGGGACCGGCCCAACGCCACATCCCGGCAAAAGGTCATCAGCGAAATCATGTCGGGCGTGGATCGCACACGGATCGATACCGAGCGCAACCTCTGCGATGTGCTCGACAAGGTGGACGAAATCCAGGCTGGGCGGATTGACGACACGCACGTTTTCGCGCTTTCTCAGATTTACGAGGGGCTGCTCCTCAAAATGGGCGAAAAAGGAAACGACGGCGGCAGTTTTTTACGCCGCGCGAAATCATCCGGGCGCTGGTGGAGGTCGTCGCGCCGACTGTGGGAGAGACCGTCTATGATCCCTGCTGCGGCACTGGCGGATTTCTTGCACAGGCCTATGAATTCATGCGCACCCGGCTGGGCGATCACGCCACGGGCGAACAGATCGAGAGCCTGAAATCGCGCACTTTTTACGGTAGGGAAAAAGAGAACCTCATCTATCCGATCGCTCTGGCGAACCTGGTTTTACACGGTATTGACCATCCGCATATCTGGCATGGAAACTCTCTCACGCAGGAAGAAATCTACAGTGGGCTTTACCAGAATGCGCCGGGCCAGTTCGATGTCATCCTTACCAATCCACCCTTTGGCGGCAAAGAGGGGGGAGCAGCACAGACCCGGTTCGCCTACAAGACGAAGGCCACGCAGATTCTGTTCCTTCAGGATGTTGTCGCCAGCCTGAAATCCGGCGGGCGATGCGGGATTGTCTTGGATGAGGGGGTTCTCTTCCAAACGAACCAAGCGGCCTTTGTGCAGACGAAAAGAAGGCTCCTCGATACCTGCAACCTCTGGTGCATCGTCAGCCTTCCGGGGGGACTTTTCACCGCAGCGGGCGCGGGGGTCAAAACGAACCTGCTGTTTTTCACCAAAGGCAAAGCGACCGGGAAGCTTTGGTATTACGATCTCTCCGACGTGAAGGTTGGAAAAAAGAAGCCATTTACGCGTGAGCGGTTGAAAGAATTCTTCGCGCTGATCTCCACGCGAGGCGAGAGCGAGCGAAGCTGGACGGTGGACATCGCTGCCCGCCGTCGAGCGGCGACAGCGGAAGCCGACAAATTACGTGCCACCGTTCAGAAGCCCAAATCCGACCTGGGCCAAGCGGAAAATGAGCTTGCAGCCTTGAAAGCGAGGTCGTCGTTCATGGTCTTCCCGCTGGCGATGCCGATATTTTCGATCCGCACCGCGCTGTTCTTGTTCACGAACTGGAGACCGATCCATGTGTGAGGTCAGCCACGTAGCCAGGGAATTTCTTCCCGTTGGCATCCGCGAGAGACTCGATCCGCCATTCCGAAACCTGGAGCGGGGTATTTTCCCCGAAAACGAACTGCACGTCCCGTTCGCCAAATTTCACGAACCAGACCGAAGTTTTGTTGGCCGTAGCCTCGGCATCGACCGTCATGTTCGCAGCGTCGTAGCTGGAAACCAAGCCGGGGAACCCTTTTCCGTCGGCCTCCGTGCCGTAGTAAAATTGGAACCCGGCCTTCCGGTAGGCAGCCTCCATGACGCCCACAGCCTCCAGAGCCTGATAAGCGGAGGGGCCATCGACGTAGGCATTGGCAATCGCCTGATCCACTTCGACACGGGCGGCGAGGATGCAGCACTGGCAGGGGCGATTCTCGAAAGTTGACAGTGAGGCATCCACACCCTCGTTCGCATCTCGGAATCCCGTGCTGGGAAGGCCGGTGCGGACGACGGTCCGGTAATCGGTGCCGGGAATTGTCCGGGCGGCTACGGTGCGAAGTTCGGGTGCCGAGACAAGTGCCTCCTCAATGATCCCCCGGATAAATTGGTCGGGGTTGAGTTTGGCGAGGTCGGATAGAGTGGCGCGAGGCATGGTGGGTGTTTCCTTTCAGGTGGAGTTCAGGGTTGACGGGATTTGTTGGCGGCTTTGGCGAGGTCGATTCCCTTCATTCGAGAGTATTCCTCTTCAAAACGACCGGGGGAGATATTGGCGGGGACGAGGGGTCCGGTGCTGGCGATAATTTCCGCAGCACGCCGGGAGGCGACCATTTCGACATTTTCGGCCAGCATCTTGTTGCGACGGTCGAGGTATTCATTTGCTCGCCGGAGCTGGGTGATGACGCCTTCCTGCTCGAGGGTCTGCATTTCCATCCTGTGGACAGAGGCTCGGAGAGTCTCGATTTCCGCCAGATGGCGGCGGCGCATTTCCACAAGATCAGGCGATCCCGAGGCGAAAAGACCATCAGGATTTGCGGCGGGTGCATCGACCAGATCTACGGCAAGCAATTCCGTGACGCGGGCGAACGCGGAACCGTCCCTCTCCTCGGAGTCTCCCAAGTAGGCGATGGAGAGGCCGAAGTTCCCCGGCATCTTTTCCGCCATTTCGAGAATGCGATTCCGGGCCGGGTGATTTTCCAAAAGATGCAGGTCGGCGCGGAGGTGGTTCCCGTCGATACGGAACTGGCGCAGGTTGCCGACTATCCCGTCGAAGCCCGACCAGTGATCGACCTTCACCTGGATGCTCTCGGCTTTTTCGGCGGCATCTTTGATCTGGCTGAGCGTGGTTGCATCGATGAGCATGCCGTGACCCTTTGCTTCGCCAACGGTGGCGACACTCACGTTGCTGATGATACCCGACTGTGTATCGGCGCTGCCCGTGATGGATGAGAAAAGTTTTCGGTTCATGGATCAGTAAATGTCGGTGGAGATGGGTTTCGGGACTCCGGGCCGAGGCGGAAGCGGCGGCATCGGCAACGGGGGAGTGGGAGGTGGGTCCACGACCACGCCGATGGAAAACTGGGATTGGCGGCAACTGCTGTTTCGCGCCCTGTGACCTCCGCCCCGAATTCCGAAAAAGAATTCTTGGAAACAGAAGCGGGAAGGATAATATTCAACTCGATCGAGATTCGTCCCAAGTGGGCTTGCCGTCAGAGCGCAATAACCAACTGAGCGAAATGTGGTTATCAAGATTTGACTGGCACAAGAAATTCTAAAAAAAGGCGCTGGTTTCCGGCAATAGTTGCCGGATTTACCAAAGGCGGTAGCTTGCCGTCACGAAATTCGCGTGAGATCCTCTAAAAGAAACGCACGAAAACGCTCAAACGATTCGAGCGTGGCTTGGTGGATTCGGGGGAGTTCGATTCGATGGAACTGGACAAGCGCCTCTTCCTCCTCCGTCGCCATCAGCCCATATTCCTTTTCAACAAACTCGCAGT
>Ga0194063_10000577_pt1 | contig 26171 bp, 19 predicted proteins | sample SepL3720m_MetaG_FD_155459 | JGI IMG/M metagenome (GOLD analysis project Ga0194063, IMG submission 155459) | Anoxic zone freshwater microbial communities from boreal shield lake in IISD Experimental Lakes Area, Ontario, Canada - Sep2016-L373-20m | ecosystem: Environmental > Aquatic > Freshwater...
GGAGAAGTCGCCGGCGTGGGGCGTCACCATCTGGCCCTGGGCGTTCTGCACCTGGTCTTGGCAACCGTCCTGGTAGGCGATGGTGCCGGCCAGTGTTGCGTCAAACACGCTGCCGATTGCCAGTTCGCCCTCGAATGCTGAGCACTGGGGCGAGATATTGAGCGTGGCAGGGTTGGCCGGCGTGCCGATTGAGAAGCCCGCAGATGTGCTGAGTACCACCTGGGCGTTGAGGTCGAAGATGCCGCTCGACGCCTGGTAGTTCATCGCAAAGTCGCCCGTGGCGGTGGCCACGTCCTGCACGTTGATCGCCGTGGAGATGTTGAACTGCACGTCCTCCACCACGCCGTTATCAATCGTGGCGTCGAACTGCTGCACGTCAACCATCTGGCCGAGGATGCTCACCTTGCCCGACGCGGCGATGCTCAAGTTCTCCACGCCCGGCCCGAAGGTCACCGAGGTCTGCACGTTCATGTTGGTGAGGCTGAACCCGGCCACCTCGAACGTTCCCTCCTGAGCCATGCTGAGGGTCGCGGTGGTTGTCGGGCCGTTCTGGTCGAGCGATCCGGCCACCGAGATGCCGTTGCCGAAGATGCTGAACCCTCCGGAGAACGACACATCGTTGATGCCGGCCTCTTCATCAAGGCTCACACCGATGGTGGTCTGCTCAAACTGCATGCCGCCCAGGTGGAAGGCGCCGATTGCGATGGACGCGGTGAACTTGGTGGTGGGGGCCACTTGCAGCGACGCCGACACATCCACGGTGGTGCCCAGCACGCTGCCGTCGAACGCCATCTGGAAGCCCGGGGTAATGGGTGCCGACTGCGGTGACAGCTGGCAGCCGTCCGGCGCGAGGATGAACTCGAAGTAGTTGGCGGTGATGGCCCCGCCATCCATCTGCAGCACAGGCTGCGTACCGGTGCTGTCGCCCACCTGGAAGTCAACGCATGGGTTGGTGAGCGCGAGCTCGGCGCCGACGGTGATGGGAATTCCCTGACCCGGCACCTGGAACGGCCCGGCGACGCTGCTGGGCAGCGAGCCCGACGCGATGAGCTTGAGCCCCGGCGTCATGGTGTCGATGTTGATCATGAGCGTGAATGAGGCGTCGTTCACCACCAGGCCGTCAACGCCGAAGGCGTTCTGCCACCCGGCCGGGTCGACAAACGACATCGACGCCTCCACGTTCTGCGTGGTGACGTCGAATGCGAGGCTGAGATCCAGCGTGGGCGCCTGCGAAGCGCCGCTCATCCCCTTGACGGTGAGTTCCGTGCTCGCGCCAACCGACACCGTCAGGCCGGACGTGTCGTTCTCGATGTCAAAGGAGAGCGAGGTGGCGTTGACGCTCGATCCGCCACCCGGCAGGTCGAAGGCGCCCGGAATAGAGATACCCGCGTTAAAGAAGCCGGTCGACGGGTTGAACTGGATCTGACCCAATGCCAGCGGCACGCTCTTGCCCGTGATCTTCCCAAACCATGAGGGCACTGCGAAGCCGCCGAGTACGGAGATCGTGCCGGGGGTCAGCTGCTGCACTTGCGTGCCGAACACGGGCAGGTCGGCCGTCATGGTGGCGGCAAATGACGACCAGCCGAAGTATGTGCCCGACTGGTTGCCGTTGCTCGACGATCCCATCGACACACCGTCGGGGTCGAACCCGCCCAGGCTCCAGCCGGTCGACGAGATGTTGGCGGCGATTGACGAGAATGACCCGATGCCAGGCACGCTCAGACCACCGAGGGCGGTGATCGAGAATCCGTTCTCGGACGACGACGTAAAGGTGGGTGCGCCGATGCTGCCCGCCACGGAGCCAGCCGGCATGTCGTACGTCACATTGAGCGCGGGGCTCGACAGCGAGATACCCGGCGCGATGTCCACGTTGCCCATCGACGCGGCCAACGAGAACCCGCCGCCATCGCCCAGCCCGATAATGGCGTCGGCCTTCAGGTTGATGGGGCTGATGAGGGGCGGATCGAGCACAGCGTCGGTACCCAGCTCCAGGAACATGGATCCGCCGGGGCAGGGTGCCGAATTGCCGGTGGCGGTGCACTGGTCGGTCAGGTCGATTGTGGTGTTGTTGAGTGTGAGCACGCTCGACACCTTCCACGTGGGGACCGTGCCGATGATGTTCCAGGCCCACGCGCCCTTGGTCTGACCAACGGCGCCCGAGAAGTTGGATGCGCTCAGGTTCAGGCCGGGCAGCGGGGTCCAGGTGGGCCCGCCCGATCCGGTGAGGGTGAGGTTCCACGTGGTGGTGCTGGTGTACGACAGATTGGCGTTGAGGGTGAGGGGGGTGGACGATCCGCTGGCGACGTTGATCGATCCCGACCCGACGAATACGGGACCCGTTGCTGCCTGCGGGGTCCAGGTGGCCGTAAGGGACTGCACCGAGACGCCGCTCGCAAGTTCAGTCGGGCTGGCGAGCGTGCCGGTGATAGTCGACTGCACCGAGCCACCCTGGTTGGTCACCGAGCCGCTCAGGTTGATGGGCGCCGATCCGATGTGCAGCACGTTGTCGGCGGTCACCGCCACGTTGTAGGTGCCATTGGTACCGATGGTGCCGGTGGCCGACACGCTGCCGTCGCCATCACCGGTGGCAGTTGCATCAAGGGTGGACGACGTGCTGCCGAACGTGAGGGTGGTATTGCCCGCCCATCCGCTGGGCAGCGGCAGAAGCGCAAATGAGTTGGCGGCGATCAACTGACCCACCAGCGAGGCCGGGGTGTCGCCCTCGGCGAACGTGATGATGAGCGGGGACGACCCGCTGATGCTGATGGGGCCGATGTTCCACCCCGACGGCAGGGTGACGCTGCCGGATGTCAGCGTGACGCCGGCGAGGGAGAGGGTGCCCGACGAGTTACCGATGGTGACGCTGCCCACAGTGAACTTGCTGCCCGAGAACGAGTAGCTCGAGTCATCCTGCTGTTCCACGGCATTGGCGCCTGACGACGCCTTGACATGCGAGATGGTGCCCGACACACCGGTGCCGAATGCCACCGGCATGGTGCCGCCGCGGGCAGCCACCGAGGCCGCCTTGTTCATGGTGCTCTCCGACGCACCCGACGGGTGCACGCCGGTGCTCACCATCACGATGCCGGATGAGGTCTGGCCTCTCTCGTCGCGCCCGCTCACGCGGTAGGCGAGCAGTGTGGCCTCGTCGGGCATGCGCACGGATGCATCTGCGCGCTTGGCCTCGACGATCTCGGTGGCCGGGCCGGTCACCTGAGTCCAGGTGTACTCAACGGCACCCGACCAGCGGCCCTCTGCGGTGGCACGCAGATCAACCGTCTCACCGGGCTTCGACGTGATGATGGGCCCGCCGGTTACCGCAAGGTGCGGTGCCTTGCTGTTGGCGGTCTTGGCACTAAAGATGTTGGTCTGAGCATTCGAGCGCCGCGATGCGGTGGCACTGCTCTTGTTCTGGTTTCGCGAGCGCGCCGCGGCCTTTTGCGCGTTGACTACGGCCGACCGGGCTGCGGCGTCCTTGGCCGATGCGCCGCTGGTGCGCGATGTGGCCTTTGACACCTTGGCCGGGATTGCCTCGCTGACGCGCACCCGCTGGCTGGCAGTTGCGCTGCCATCGGTGATGGTGAGATCGAACAGGAACTCGGTACGCGTCGTCCGTACCGGCAGCACCGCATGCGTGGACCCCACGTGCGGTCGCTGGATTGGTGCGACCGGGTCAACCTGACCCTTGCAGTCGGGGAGCGCGGCGGTGTCAGCGGCCGTGGTGCATCGCTGGCGCCATGTGTAGTCGAGCGACACGCCGTTGCCCGTGCTCTGGGTGCCGTCAAGTGCCACGCGCCGTGCCACGGCGGTCATGTGGCGCTTGGCGGTGATGACCGCGGGCGATGCCGTTGCGGCAACGGTGATGGCGCCGCGCACTGGAAGGGGCCCCTTGCGCATGCCGTGCTGATGCGTGCCCACGCCCACCATCACGCCCTCTGCATCCCACTGAAGGGTATCGGTGGTGGGGCGGTGGGTTGGCCCTGCGCGGATCTTTATGACCACGCCCGGAGTGCGACGATTTGCCTTGAGCGTGGCCGGGTACGAACAGGTCAGGCGCGTGCCCCTCACGCCGCACGACCATCCGGGGCCCGCGACCGACGACACCGTGATGCCGGCGGGGATGGTGGTGTGCGCGGTGAGTCCCGTGACGCCTGCGACCGCGCCATTGCCCACCACCATGCTGATCGACCCGACGCCGCCGGCAGACGGGATTCGGGTGACCTTCATCGATGGCCGCAGCGAGTTGGGGTTGTCGGTTACCTCAACGCGCATGGGCAGCGTCTCCGGGGCACTTCCGCCCGAGATGCTGCCGTTGATCACGCCGAGCGGTGCCACCTTGATCGGTTGGGGCGGCTTCACGGTGACCAGGATCTGGGCGATGGTGCCCCCCGGTGCAACCGCCTGAGTCACGCCCATGGTGCACGACACGCTGCCGGTCTGGGCGCAGGTCATCCCGGTGCTTGGAGTGATCGACTGCAGGGCCATTGCCTTGCCCACAGTCTGAGACACCGTCACGGTCGCGCCGGGCGCAACTGCGTCGCCACCCTTGTTTACGAGATTGATGCGGTACGTGAAGGCGTCGCGCGACGGAATGCGCTCCGTGCCCCCGGAGCGCCACTGCTCCCACACGCCCTTGTGCTGAAACCACAGTTCCGGCGTTGCCTGCGGGTCGCCGGGGTCGACGACCGTGATGGGGATCGTGCGCGTGTCACCGCGCAGGGCATGCCCCTTGCCAAGCGGCGCGAACGTCACCTTGCTCTGGCCGGGCTGACGCGACGCCAGTGCCGAGATGCTGATGGGAAACCTCACGCTGTCGCTCGGTGAGATCACACCGGAGTGATCGCAGGTGATTGACGGTGCCGATCCCGAGCACTTCCAGCCCTTGGCAGGAATCGTCGCCGTCACGCCCTTCTCCACACCCACACGAATCGCGGGGTAGGCCGCGAGCGACTTGCCCGTGTTGTGGAGGGTGCCCACAAACGTGCGGCCCGCCCTCCCGGCCAGCACGTTCACGCCCTTCTGGGCCGACACGTGCAGCGCCATGTGGGTGATGGTGCGCAGGCCATGCAGTCGGAAGTGCTCGGTAATGGGGAATGTGTTCGGCTGGGGGTCAGCGCCGGGGAGGGCATTGAGACTGGCGGCGATTGCCGTACCCATTGCCGTGGTCACACCTGCGGTGCCACTCACGTCCCAGTCCTCGGACAGCTCCTTGGCATCAAGTCGCGACGGCCAGCGCACCTTGATGGCGTCACCGGTGGTACCGGGTGCAAGCGAACCCATCTTGGTGCAGGTGCCCTGCCCCGAGAGGCTGCACTTCCACCCCGAGCCCGTGATCGTGGTGCCGGCGAACCGATTTGCCGGAAGCACCTTGGTCAGTTGGATCGCGGGCTGGGACCCATTCTTGGTGGCGGCGGTGCCGCCAACATTCATCGGCAGGATGTCGTAGCCATCCATGCTGGATGATCCGGTCGGCACGATCCCGGGGCGTGCGATCTCGCCCAGCACAATGCGCGGGGCGAGCGGGCCGTCCACCGCTTGGGCCGCCTGTGTGACATCGCCAGTGAGGGTGCCGGCATCGGTGGGCACAGTCACCGTTGCAGTGGCCTGCCCGGCATCAATCGGGGCACCACCGGGGGCAACGGTGGCAACCTCGGACCCGCCCTTCATGGTGATGAGGATCTCGACGGTGGTGTCTGGTGCAAGCGCGTATGGCGTGCTGGTGCCAGCATTATTGAGCTGGCACGTGAGCGTGGGGACGGTGCCGGTGCAGTTCCAACTGGGCTTTGGCGAGGTCGCGGTGGGCTGCACCGTCGTGATGCGCTGGAGGGCCATGCCGGGAGGCAGCGTGACCGCAATCGTCATCGGCCCGGTAATGGTGGTGCCGGTGTACGACATGCCAAGCGACAGCACGGAGGTGCCGCCATTCACGAGCGCCAGCGTGCTCGGGGCATCGCCACCGGCCTTGGGACCGAGGTAGTTGGTGGTGATCGCTGCGCTGGGTGTTGTCGCTGCGAGCGCAACCTGACTCGAGAAGCCAATGGCACCGGCGAGCGCGCCGAGTGCGACGACGGTGCGGGCGGCACGCGCGCCGCGTTTCAGGGGGGGCAGGGGGACCATCGGAACTCACTATACGCCACCACCACGCATTGTCCAGAGTTCCCGTCTCTCATCACGACTCCTGCACGCTCTGCGCACCGATTGGGTACGGCACAGAGCGATTTGAGTGCCAATCACTCAGATAAAGAATCCCTGAGCAGGAGATTCACACATAGTTCCGATATCGCTGGACACGCTGACGCCAGACGACTACCTTCCCCGCTGGCACTCAGGCGGGGCGAGTGCCACGCCCCGCCGGGACCATCCGGTGGGATGGTCCCCGCAGACGAAGACAGAAATTTGGAGGACAGATGAGTCTCGAGCCGCTTGGAGACCGCGTAATCATCAGCGCCCTTGGCGCCGAGGAGGTCACGGCTAGTGGAATCGTGCTTCCCGATACAGCGCAGGAGAAGCCGCAGCGCGGCAAGGTTGTTGCTGTTGGGCCGGGCCGGTATGTCGACGGTACCCGTCAGCCCCTGGACGTCGTCGTTGGCGACGAGGTCCTTTACAGCAAGTACGGCGGGACCGAGTTGAACGTAGATGGCGAGGACCTCCTCGTCCTGAACGAGCACGACATCCTGGCCAAGGTCGCCAAGACCGCCGCCAAGGGCAAGAAGTAACAGCCCACACGGAATCGCGAAAGGACTGAGGAAGAGAGATATGGCCAAGGAGATTAAGTTCAACGAGGACGCTCGTCGCGCCCTCGAGCGCGGCGTGAACACCCTCGCCGACGCCGTCAAGATTACGCTCGGCCCCAAGGGTCGTTACGTCGTGATCGACAAGATGTTCGGTGCCCCCACGATCACCAACGATGGTGTGACCATCGCCCGTGAGATCGAGCTCGAGGACCCCTTCGAGAACCAGGGTGCCCAGCTGGTGCGCGAGGTGGCCACGGCCACCAACGACGTCGCCGGTGACGGAACCACCACCGCAACCCTTCTTGCCCAGGCCATCGTGCGCGAGGGCCTCAAGAACGTGGCTGCAGGTGCAAACCCCATGGGCCTGAAGCGCGGTATCGAGGCAGCTGTCGACGCCGTCGTCGCCTCCATTCACGCTCAGAGCCGTGCAGTCAAGGGTAAGGAAGAGATCGCCCGCGTGGCGACCATTTCCGCCCGTGACCGCGAGGTCGGCGACATCATCTCGGACGCTATCGAGAAGGTGGGCAAGGACGGCGTGGTCAACGTGGAAGAGGGCCAGACCTTCGGGATGGAGCTCGAGTTCACTGAGGGCATGCAGTTCGACCGCGGCTACATGTCGCCGTACATGGTCACTGATCAGGACCGCATGGAGGCCGTGCTCGAGGACTGCTACATCCTCGCCCACGGTGGCAAGATCCAGCAGGTCAAGGAGATGCTTCCGCTTCTGGAGAAGGTCATCCAGACCGGCAAGCCCCTCCTCATTCTCTGCGAGGACGTCGAGGGCGAGGCTCTGGCCACGCTTATCGTCAACAAGCTGCGCGGCACCTTTACGGGTATTGCCGTCAAGGCACCGGGCTTCGGCGACCGTCGCAAGCGCATGCTTGAGGACATCGCCATCCTCACCGGTGGCGAGCAGATCTCCGAGGAGATGGGTCTGAAGCTGGACCAGACCGAGCTCTCGCAGCTGGGTCGCGCCCGCAAGGTCGTGGTCGGTAAGGACATGACCACGATCATCGACGGTGCCGGTAAGTCGGAGGACATCAAGGGCCGGATCAAGCAGATCCGTACCGAGATCGAGAGCTCCGACTCGGACTTCGACCGGGAGAAGCTCCAGGAGCGCCTGGCCAAGCTCGCCGGTGGTGTGGCAGTCGTGAAGGTCGGCGCCGCCACCGAGACCGAGATGAAGGAGAAGAAGCACCGCGTGGAGGACGCACTCCAGGCAACCCGCGCCGCCCTCGAGGAGGGCATCGTGCCGGGTGGCGGTGTCGCACTCATCAACGCCGAGCCTTCGCTTGCGAAGCTCAAGGCCAAGGGTGACGAGGCAACAGGCATCGAGATCGTGCGTCGCGCGCTCGAGGAGCCGCTCCGTCAGCTCGCCAACAACGCCGGGCTCGAGGGCTCGATCGTCGTCGGCAAGGTGCGGGAGCTCAAGGAGGGCATGGGCCTGAACGTCGACACGGGTGAGTACATCGACCTGGTCGCCAAGGGCATCATCGACCCGGCCATGGTGACGCGCTCGGCGCTGCAGAACGCAGCTTCGATCGCGAAGAACATCATCACCACTGAGTGCATCGTTGTGCACAAGCCGGACTCTGAGGGTCCGATGGGTGGCATGCAGTCGCCGAACCTTGGCGGCATGGGCATGGGCGGCGGGATGATGTAAGCCGAGTCCAACGACTCGGCGCATCACGCGCTGTGCGAAGGGCGGGCCCTCGGGTCCGCCCTTCGTCGTTTTCGCCCGGTTTCCCCAACCTCACGATGGCTCCCGGCCACTGCATCTCTGCTGTCGATCTCTCGCACCAACCGCCCCGGGCCTGGCGGATGGGGCGGTACTCGCCCATTCGGCGCGGCTGGCGGCGGGACTCCCGGCTGGTGCATTGCACCAGCCGTTCACCGGCGGCAGACGAATGGCTCAGGCGCAGCGGCACGTGCCTGATATGACCGCGGGCGTGCTCGCAGATCCCCCGATGCCGCTGTCATCCGTACCCCAGGTCCGGGGGTCGTGGTGGCAGCAGGGGCGTCAGTCAGCAGTGCGAATTCAGTGTCGCCAAACGAGAGACGCGGACGCTGGTGAGTACCTGGGTTGCGGTGAGGGGTGTGACCGTGGGGAGCGGCCGGGTGTTGGGGGTGGCCATCAGCCGCTGGGCCTGCACGGTGGCATCGGTCGCGCGTTGCGAGCACGCCGGCTGGCTGAATGAAGGGCTCCCATGTGCCGACCAACTGGTCGCCGGAGCCCCCGCCGCTACCGGTGGGTCAGCCCGTGACGCCCGGGATGGGGAGGGTTGCGCGGGCGCTCACCCTGGCCGCATTCCCCGCCACCGCTGTGCCGAGGGCCGTGACTGTGCCGACCGACTTGGCCCGGGCCCGGTAGCTCACGGTCACGGGAGTGCCCTTCCTCATCTGGGTCCTGGTCCAGCACACCGTCGCACCATGGCGCATGCCGCTCGATGATGTGTACGTGAGTCCCCTGGGGATGGAGATGCAGATGCGCACGGTGTTGGCGGGGTAGTCGGACAGCGTGCGGACGGTGCTCGACACCAGTACCGACTGACCCGGGCGTGCCGTGGCTGGGCCTACTCGGGTAGTGATACCCAGCCTGGCGCGCGTCGCGGCGCTGGTGGTCACCGTGGTGCGTGCGCTTGCCGTGTTGTTCGCAGGGTTGGAATCGGTCTGCGAACCGGTGGAGGCTGTCGCGGTGTTGATGAGGGTCTCCCCGGCCCGGTCCTTCCCCACCTTGGCCGAGATCTTCACCGTGGTGGACGCGCCGACGATCATCTGGCCAAGCGTGCAGGTGATCTTGCGGCCGGCGATGGTGCAGGCAGTGCCGTTGAAGGTGGCAGTGGTGGGGGTGAGGCCCACCGGCAGGGTGTCAGTGACGCTGGCCGAGGTGGCCACCGAGCCGCCCTGGTTGGTCACGACGATGGTGTATCCCAGCGTGCCCCCCGGCTTCACCGTCTTCGCGCTGGCCTTCTTGGTCACCTTCAGGTCGGCGGCGGTCGAACCCGGGTTCACCGTGATGGTGGCGCTGCTGGTGTTATTGGCTGCGTTCTGGTCGGTCTGCGCACCCGGGGTGAGGGTGGCGGTGTTGGTGATGATCGCCCCTGCCCACCCGGAATCGACCTGAGCAACGATCAACACCTGAAAACCTTCATCCGGAACGATCTCGCCGGCCTGGCACGTGACCGTCTGTCCGCTGATGGCGCAGGCATCCGGGATGCTGCTCGACAGACTTACGGGTGTAAGACCAGCCGGCAGCACATCGGTGACGACCGATCCTGTTGAGGTGGCGGGACCGCCATTGGCGACGTCGATGACGTAGTCGATGGTGCCACCCGCTGTGGCTGTGGCCGATTGTGCGGTCTTGGTGATGGACAGATCGGCAACCGGCCCCAGCATGATCGGGGCGATGTCCGTGTTGTTCGCGGCGATGTGATCAGGGGTCACCGACGACGCCGTTGCGCTGGCGGTGGAGGGCGCCTCGCTCAGGCCGGGGGCGACCTGCACCTCAATGGCAGTGGTGGTGCTGGTGCCACTCGCCATGTCGCCGAGCGCGCATGACACCGACTGGCCGGAGATGGTGCAACCGGCGGGTGCTGAGACGGGAGCCAGTCCGGTGGGGATCGTGACGTCCAGCACGGCGTCGGTTGCCGTGGAGGGGCCGCCGTTTGTCGTGATGAACGAGATCTGGCCGGTGCCGCCCGCCGCCAATGTGCTGGGGCCAGATGCTGACACCTGCAGATCGGCCGCATCGGTCACAACCACGGTTGCGCTCGCGGCATTGTTCGAAGGGTTGGGATCGTCGGTGAGGGACGATGTCGTCGCTGTATTCACCGCATTGCGATCGGCATCGGTGAGCCCCACCCACGACGCCTTCGCCGCGGCATTGATGGTGACACCACGAGTGGTACCACTGGGAGTCGGGCTGGTCCACACGCAGCTGACCGTCGCCCCCACGTTCGAGCACGCACCGCCGCCATCCGCCGACGAACTCAGATAGTCGACGCCCACCGGCAGATCATCGGTGATCTGCATGAGGGTGGCGGAGCCCGGGCCCTCGTTTGTGGCAGCCAGCGTGTAGACGATTGCTCCACCCTGAGCCACGTGCGCCGCGCTGGCGGTCTTCGTGAGCGACAGGTCAGCCCCCGGCCGCACCGTCAGGTCGGCGAAATCTGCGACCGGGCTGGAGATCTCGGATCGTGCGACGGCGGTGTTCTCCACTGTGGTTCCGAGCAGTGACATACCCGGCATCGCCTCCAGCTTCACCGTGGCTGTGGCGTTGGGCTCGATGGTGCCGAGCGCGCACGAGACAGTGGTGGTACCACTCGCACCGGGTGTGCTGGTGCAGTTGGTGCCCTGGGAGATGGTGGCGTAGGTGTAGGTGAGCCCAGCAGGCAGGGTGTCCACCAACGTAGCGCCAGTAGCGGCATCCGGTCCCGTGTTGCGCACCTCTATCTGAAAGACCGCGGGCGTGCCGATACTCACGGTGTCGTCGGGCGCCGACTTGTTGATGACGAGCGTCGCGCTGGGGCTCTGCCCCGCATTTGCGGTCGACGTGTTATTGAGCGCGGCAGGGGTGCCGGTCGCGGTTGGCTCGCTGCCGCTGCCCGCCGAGATGACTGCCGTGTTGGTCACGGTGGTGCCGGGCGCGAAGGTCCCGGTGACGAGCAGTGGCGGGTATGCCGCTCCCGGAGCCAGGGGAGTGGTGAAGCTCACGCTCGTGCACGAGAATCCGTCCGTACGGATGACGTTGCATGACCATCCGTTGGGGGCGTTTATGACCCAAGACGTCAAGGAGCCACCGAAGGTGTCCGTCACCGTGGTCGCGCCGGTGGTGCCGATGGATCCTTCATTGGTGACCAACAACTGGAAGGTGTACTGGTTGCCCACCTGACTGACGAGGGTCTTCGCGATGCCCGGGTCGGGGTAGCGCACCGTGGTGTCGTCGTTGGCCACTACCGAGATCGGAAGACCGAGGTCGGCTGCCATAAATGACAGGGTGGCCGAGTTGCTGATGACGTTGCCAAGCGGCTGGTCGCCGTCGACGGTGACCACGAACGTGAGGGACACCGATTCGTTCGGAGCCAAGATGCCGCCGGAGTTGGCCGTGTCGCCTGTACCGAGCCGCCCCTCAACAGTGTTGGTGACGGCGTTATATGTGGCGCTGCCCGCACCCACCGTGACGGTGGGCCCCGACACGTAGGTGACTCCGGGGGGCAGGACGTCGCGCAGAACCACGCCCTCGGCATTACCCGCACCCCTGTTGGTGGCGGTGATGGTGTAGGTCTTGCTGGCACCTGGGAAGTCCTGCCCTGACGGGGACGTCTTGGTGAGGGTGACATTGGGAGAGAACAGTTCGGTGGCGAAGGTGATGGCTTGCGGGGCGTAGGTATCGCCGCTGGTCTTCGCCCGGAACATCGCGGTTGTTGCGCCGTTGGGCAGAAATCCGTCGGCCTGGAACAGGCTGGAGTCGTACCCCAGCTGGTTGGCCCAGTTCGGGGTCTTGCTCGTTACCAGCGCGCCACGGTTGGCGATGGTGGAGTTCTCGGTGTTGTTGGCGGGGTGCACCGCATCGGTGAGCACCACGTCGTTGAGCGTGAGGTAGTCGCCGGTCATGCCGGCGTCACCCTCCGCTGCCACCACACCGATGGTGGTCTTCACCTGTCCGGTGGACGGCGTCTTGAAACCGGACAGCGGAATGTCGACAGACGAGGTACCACTGACCACCTTCAGGCCGTCGAACACCGAAAGGTTGCGAAGGGGCTGCCCCGGGTCGGAGTAGGCCACCACCAGCGACCATCCGCCAAACGAGTTGCCACCTGTGCCGGTCTGGATGTCGGCGATCGTGTAAGTGCCGAAGCCGCCCGCAGACACCAGATCGGTGACGTCGGCGAATGCGGTGTATCCGGAACTCACGGCGATTGATGCGGTGTCCACCTGGGAGGCCGTGATCGAGGTGTACCCGCTGGCACGAGGAGTCTTGAACTTGACTTTGTTGATGGCGCCGGCATCGGGCGGGTTCTGCGGTACGGCCTTGAACCCGTTGGCACCGGTGATGGCCTCAGCCTTCTTCTGCAGCCCTGTCCAGTAGAGCCCGGCGAACAGCACGTGGCCGACCGCGTTCAGCGCGAGCGTGGCGGACGACGACGAGAAGGTGGATGGGTCGGAGTCTGTATCGAGCCACTGCATGTCGAACGAGTTGTTGTTACGCGCGTTGGTTCCGGCGCGCGCGCCCGTGCAGCCCGAGTTCATGAGCGGGTCGACGGTGTCGGTGGGGCACTGCATCGACGTGTTGGCGGCCGTGATGATCTGGCCGTTCACGTTGTTGGAGTACCGCAGCGAGAACGGCCGCTCGGCCGCGTGTGCTGCGGCCAGAGGGAGGGCGCACAGAAGGGCTGCGACAACGGCCAGCGATCGGCGAAGAGCAGCGAGGGGATTCACGGCATGAATATTAGGCCCTGGCCCGGAAGGATGCCGGTGGGGAAATCCGGATACCGGGGTTCATCTGCCCGCCGATCAGTGCTACTTCGGGGCGCTCATCTTCAGTGCGGGAACCAGAAGGTGGCGCAGGGCGATGATGAAGACCGAAGTCGCGATGGCCGCCCACGTCGATGCGATAGCCAGATTGAGGAGCCCGGCTCCCACCCAGAACATGAGGCCGAATGAGATGCCATCGCGCCACCGGCCAACCGCGGCGAGTGCCACGCCCACGGCGAGCCCCATCAGCACCAGCACGGGGAAGGCGGCGAAGGCGATGACCTCCTGCCGGGGCAGCATCTGACTAGTGCCTGATGGTGGGCAGACCCGGCATGGAGTCGCCCAACTCGGCCTTCTCCTTCGCGATCTCCTTCTCAAGGAAGTAGTTCAGCACCGTTCTGATGCCGGCGATCGCGGCCAATTGGCCGATCTCGGTAAAGCTGGGGGCCACGGCCGTCTTCAGCACGTCAGCCGCCAGCTGGAACTCAAGCCCCAGCACCAGATACGAGCCGAGGGTGAGTCGTGCCAGCGTGAAGGCGTCGGGCCGCAGCGCATGCCGAAAGGCGCGGATGACCATGATGAATGCCAGCACCGCGCCGACGGCGATGATGAGCGCGCCCGCCGACTCGATGATCAGCACGATCCAGTCGATGGCCTCGCGGACCCATTCCTGTGCGCTCTCCATCGGGCAAGACTATCGGGCAGAAAGTACGGTGCCTACCACCAAAACGCAGACCATCCTCAGGAGACCCCCATGAGCGACGATGGACAGGGCGCGACGACATCGCGTCGTACATTCCTCACCGGTGCTGCCGGAGCGACCATCGGAGCGGGCCTACTCGGCGTCGCCGGGTCGGCCAATGCTGCACCCGCCGCGAGCCCCGCCGATACGCCACCATGGTTGCGCTCGCCACACCCCAAGCCGCACCCCGCCCGCGCACCGCACCGGCACTATCAGCGCGGAAACTTTGAGAACACCAAGGGCGCCAAGGTGGTGGTGACCACGCAGGATGGCGAGCGTGTAACGCTGACCATCAGCACCATCGAGCCGCTTGGCGTGGCCGAGGGCGCGAAGAGTGGGTCGTCGCTGTGGCACAACGCGTTCAGGGTCACGATGACTGGCGCGAAGGGGACGAACCTTCCGCAGGGTACGTACCCGGTATCGGTGAACGGCAAGCAGTTCGACCTGTTCGTGGTGCCGGTCATCCGCACCACCGACACGCCCATATTCGAAGCAATTATCAACCGCGCGTACTACCGCAAGGCGGTGGCCTGAAATGGAAACGTTCCTGGGATCAATCCAAATGATGGGCTTCCAATATGCTCCGCCATACTGGGCGACGTGCGACGGATCAACGGTGCCGGTGAACCAGAACCAGGCGTTGTTCGCAGTGTTCGGGCCCTTCTACTCCGGGGGCAATTACCCGGGCACATTTGCGTTGCCGGACCTTCGCGGGAGAATGCCCATGGGGCAGGGGGCTGGCCCCGGGCTCAGCCCTCGTGAGATGTATCTGAGTCAGGGCGCTGAGCAAGTGACCCTCACGGCCGCCCACCTTCCGCCGCACGAGCACCTGGTGGCCCTCGGCGGGTCGGCGTCGGGCAGCGGGAGCACCATGGCTGCGGCCGGATCTGGTGCGGTCAGTCCGATGCCCTCGGGTATTGCCGGTCAGGGCCAGCCCATGTCCGTTATGCCGCCGTCACTGACGCTCAACTTCTTGATCGCCATTCAGGGGATATTTCCAGTTCGCCAATAGCTCCGTGAAACACGCGGACTGAAATACCCGAATCCATATAGGTTATTATGAGTATTGCCGCAGGCCCCGAGGGTCGCAGAGCGGCAGTAACCGCGACATCCCACGGGGGAGACCACTTCATGAGCGAGCAGCACCGCGACACCATCGCCCTTCACGGCGGTCAGGTGCCCGACCCGACCACCAATGCACGGGCCGTGCCGATCTACCAGACGACCTCGTTCGTCTTCAACGATGCCCAGCACGCCGCGAACCTGTTCGCGCTCGCCGAGCCGGGCAACATCTACACCCGAATCATGAACCCCACCTGGGATGTGCTTGAGCAGCGCATCGCCCAGCTGGAGGGCGGCATCGCCGCCTGCGCCCTGGCATCCGGTCAGGCCGCGGTCACCAACTCGGTGCTCAACGTGTGCCGCGCCGGCGACAACATCATCGCCGAGCCGCAGCTGTACGGGGGTACCTACAACCTGTTCGCCCACACGTTGCCGCAGTTCGGCATCGAAGTGCGCTTCACCAAGGGCAACGACCCCGAGTCGATCGCCGAACTGGCCGACGAGAACACCCGTGCGGTGTTCGTGGAGTCGCTCGGCAACCCGTCGCTGAACGTGGTTGACCTTCGCGCCTGGGCCGACGCCGCGCACGCCGTGGGCGTGCCGCTCATCGTGGACAACACGGTGGCCACTCCCATCCTGTGCCGTCCGTTTGAGCACGGCGCCGACATCGTGGTGCATTCGCTCACCAAGTTCATCGGTGGCCATGGCACCTCGATCGGTGGCATCGTGGTCGATTCGGGCAACTTTGACTGGGTGGCCAACAGCGACCGCTTCCCGGGGCTCACCAAGCCCGATCCGAGCTACCACGGCGTGGTGTGGAGCGATGCCCTCGGGCCCGCGGCCTACATCGGTCGCGTCCGCACGGTGCTGCTTCGCAACATCGGCGCGGCGCTGTCGCCGTTTAACGCCTTCCTCATCCTTCAGGGCGTGGAGACGCTGCACCTGCGCATGGAGCGTCACTGCAGCAACGCCATGGCCCTTGCCAAGCACCTCGAGGCGCACCCGTCGGTGGAGTGGGTCAACTACCCGGGGCTTGCGTCATCGAAGTTCCACGACCAGGCCACGAAGACCCTGGATGGCGGCTTTGGCGCAATCCTCACCTTCGGCATCAAGGGTGGCCGCGAGGCCGGGCAGGCGTTTGTCTCGTCGCTCGAGCTGTTCAGTCACCTGGCCAACATCGGCGACGCAAAGTCGTTGGTCATTCACCCGGCCACGACCACGCATTCGCAGCTGAACGACGAAGAGCTGGTCTCGGCTGGCGTGACGCCCGACATGGTCCGTCTGTCGGTCGGTATCGAGAACGTCGCCGACCTCATCAAGGATCTTGACCAGGCGCTGTCGAAGGCAACCGCCTGATGGAAGTGACCACCTGACGACCAGCACATCCTCGGAGGGCCTTGGCCTGGCCGAGACCCAGCGGGTCGTTCTGTTTACGCAGGACGACCCGCTGGTGCTGGAGTCGGGCGCCACGATCGGCCCGGTGGAGGTTGCGTACGAGACGTACGGAACCCTGAACGCCGACAAAAGCAATGCGATCTACGTGTGCCATGCCCTCACGGGTGATGCGCACGCCGCCGGCCACCACGGCGACCCCGAACGGCGGGGCTGGTGGGACACCATGATCGGCCCGGGGCGCCCCGTGGACACCGATCGGTTCTTCGTCATCTGCTCCAACCTGCTCGGGGGATGCCAGGGCACCACCGGACCGGGGTCGGAAGATCCTGCGACTGGGCGCGCCTATGGGCTCGGGTTTCCGCTGTTCACCGTTCGCGACCTGGTGAGCGTGCACCGGGCCCTGCTGGCGCATTTCGGCATCGGGCACCTGGCGGGTGCAATCGGCGGATCGCTGGGTGGCATGCAGGTACTGCAGTGGGCCATCGATTACCCCGATGACATCTCCGCAGCCGTGGTGGTGTGTGCGTCGTCACGGCTCTCGGCCCAGAACATCGCGTTCAGCGCGGTGGCCCGCGAAGCCATCATGCGCGACCCCGACTTCCAGAACGGCGACTACTACGGCACCGGGCGATCACCCGACACCGGGCTCACCATCGCGCGGATGATGGCCCACATCACGTATCTGTCGGAGGCCTCGATGCGCGAGAAGTTCGGGCGCCGCCTGCAGCATGGTGAGGAGCCCCGTTTCGCCTTTGACGTCGACTTCCAGGTGGAGTCGTATCTGCAGCATCAGGGCGAGGCATTTCTCAAGCGGTTTGATGCCAACACCTACCTGTATATGACCCGGGTCATGGACTACTTCGACGTATTTGCCGACCCGGCTGCGGTGGGCGCGATGCTGGAGAAGTCGGGCACGCGGTTTCTGGTGGTGTCGTTTGATTCCGACTGGCGCTTTGACACCGAGCACTCACGCGAGATCGTCCGTCACCTGCAGAGTTGGCGGGTGCCGGTGACCTTCCGCGAGATCGAGTCGCCCTGGGGGCATGACTCATTCCTGCTTGCAGTCCCCGAGTATCTGCGCACGGTCGAGGCATTTCTCGGGCGGGCCGCCTCCGACATCGGGGTCTAGCTCCGGGCCAGTGTCACGGCGGGGTGGGCCGCGCTCTGGCTGCGGGCGGCGGTGCGACCTGCGTGCCAAGCCCATGGGTGGGCCTTGCGACTGGCGACGCGCCGCGCAGGTCGATTACCTCGAGCCCCGGAACGTTGGCACAGATGATCTCCGGGTCGCTCGTGACGAGCGGCACGCGGAACTCCAGCGCCGTGGCCACCGCGAAGCAGTCGGCGTACGACATTCGATGAGTGGCGTTGATGCCGGCGGCGGCCATGGTGCGCGGGCCGGTGGCGTCCACCAGGTCGACGTCGGCACCCAGCTGGGAGATGACCTGGTCGGCCGCCTGCGGTGATGCGCGACGGGCGACGACGTAGTGCACCTCGCCGGCGTTCACCCAGCTCATGCACGACCGGCCCGTACCGAGGTGGGCTTCCAGATGCGGGGCGGTGGCTGAATCCTCAAGCCATGCGATGACCGCCCATGCGTCGAGGCACATGTTCATTCGCGCGCACGATCGATCGCGGCATCTTCATCTCTGGTGCGCTGCAGTTCGGCGGTGAGTCCCGATCCGGCGAGCATGCCCCGCAGCGCCGCGAGCCCAGTGGCCGGGCGTACCAGCACACCATCAGGGGTCTGCGTAAAGACCACCTCGCTGCCGGGGGAGATTCCCAGTCGGTCGCGCATGCCCTTGGGGATCACCACCTGGCCTTTGGGTCCCACACGGTGAGTCATACCAATCAGTATAACCCGGCTGAGGACGCGGACGGACACCGATTGATCGTAGGCACCGAGCCCTGGCGAATGGGTGCCGCATGCGTCACAAATGGGGTTGCCACGAGCACGGTGTCAGTGCCCGCCTGCAGATCCCATCCAGGCAGGGCCCGACTGCGGGACGGTGGTCCGGGGTCTGCGCACAGCCACAAGATGTGGTTTGCGCTAATGACTGTCATAAGAATTGCTTGTAATGAACGCCGCCCTCACCTACCGTTGCGACCGCAGTCACCGGAGTCGTGTTCCGAGGAGACAGATGGCACCTGCCCTTCGCGTCACTGGCGTGTCGAAGACATACGCGCGGAGCGAGAGTCCCGCGCTCACCCCCACGTCGTTCGACGTCGAGCCCGGCCAGTTCGTGAGCCTGGTGGGGCCGAGCGGATGCGGCAAGTCCACGTTGCTCGGCATGATCGCCGGGCTCATCACGCCTGACGAGGGGTCCATCGAGGCGCTTGGCGAGCAGGTCACTGGGCCGGGCAATGGGCGGGCCATCGTGTTTCAGGATGCCGCGCTGTTTCCGTGGCTCACGCTCGAGCGCAACGTGGAATACGGCCTGCGCGCGCATGGGGTGCCCAAGGCGGAGCGGCGCGAGAAGGTTGCGCATGCCCTCCGCATGGTGCATCTGGATCACGTGGCCGATAAGCACCCGTACGAGTTGTCGGGTGGCATGCGCCAGCGTGCGTCCATCGCCCGTGCACTGGTGCTGGAGCCCGAGATCCTGCTCATGGACGAGCCGTTCAGCGCCCTTGATGCCCAGACCCGCACGCTGCTGCAGGATGAGCTCCAGCGAATCTGGCTTGAGACCCGGCCGGCCGTGGTGTTTGTCACGCACAACCTCATCGAGGCGGCGTTCCTGTCGGACACCGTGCATCTCTTGTCGTCATCACCTGGCCGCGTGGTGAAGACCTACGACATCGGGATCCCCCGCCCGCGCGACGAGGCCGACCCGGCGCTGCTGGATATCCGCCACGACATGCTCGAGCGGCTGCGCGCCGAGGTGGACGACGCAGCACTGCGTCGTGCGGAGTTCGCCGAAGTGACCGAGGTGGGGGTATGAGCACCGACCGCCTGAAGGCCATCGGCTGGGCCATTGTGCGTAAGGGGTGGTTCATCGCCCTGCTGGTGTTTCTCTGGTGGCTGGTGACGGCCACCGGATGGGTTGACCCCTACAAGCTGCCAAGCCCCGGCGAGGTGTTGTCGACACTCGGCAACCTCTTTACCGAGCGTGCCCTGCTCGATGATCTGGGGGCGACACTGCTCCGTCTGGTTGAGGGCTGGGCAATCGGTGTGACCGCCGGGGTGCTGCTGGGTCTGATCACCGGTGGGTCGCGCTTTCTTGAGGACGGCATCCGCCCGGTGATCGCCGGTCTGCAGGCCGTGCCCACCATCGCCTTCCTGCCGCTGGCCATTCTGTGGTTTGGCTTCAACGGCACTGCCGTGCTCGTGATCACCGCATTCGGCACGTTCAAGCCGATGGCCATCTCCACCTACTCGGCCATGCATCAGGTATCGCCCACGCTGATGATGGCGGGGCGCGCCATGGGAGCCCGTGGGTTCTTCATGCAGCGCACGCTGGTGTTTCCCGCGATCGTCCCCAATCTGGTGACGGGGCTCAAGTTGTCGTGGTCGTTTGCCTGGCGCGCGCTCATGGCCGCGGAGATCGTGGTGACCGGCGCCCAGGGGCTTGGCGGGGTGCTCGAGCTCGGGCGCGAGATCGGCGCCATCGACGTAGTGATGGCGGTCATCCTGGTCATCCTGGTGGTGGGCATCGTCACCGAGCAGCTGTTCTTCACCCGTCTGGAGCGGTGGGTCAACCGTCGCTGGGGGCTCACGGGTGCGCGCTAGGGCGCGCGTCCTTGGGGTGCTCCTGGCCGCGCTCGTCGTGGCCCTTGGCGGCACCGCGTTGGTCACGGGATGCGGAGGAGGTACAGGGTCGTACGACTCGGTTCAGATGGGATTCCTGCTCAACCTCACGCATGGCCCCGCCATCATCGGGTTTGCGAAGGAGTTCAGCGCCGGACTCGCTGGCCTGTCGGTTGAGGAGCATCCCTTTCAGACCGGGCCCGAGGAGATCAGCGCGCTGATGGGCGGGTCACTCGATGCCGCCTACGTGGGCCCCGGGCCGTACGTGATGGCCGAGAGCCGCGCGCCCGGGCGCCTGCGCCTGCTTGCTGGTGTGGTGACGGGTGGACAGCGCCTGGTGGCCACGCCGTCGTCGGGTATCCGCACCATCGCTGATCTGGCGGGGAAGAAGGTGGCGGTACCCGCCCATGGCAACACGCAGGATCTGACGCTGCGTCTGCTGCTGGAGAGCGCCGGGCTGAAGGGCGACGACCAGGGGGGGACCGTGGGAATCGTGCCGGTAAAGAACTCGGCGCTGGGCGATGCCATTGACGGTGGCGCCGTCGACGCCGCCCTCGCCCCGGAGCCGTACGCCGCCAAGCTGGTCGCCAAGGGGGTGGTCGTACCGGTGGCTGCGGCCGACCGGCAGATTGCGCGCTGGCGCATTCCGGCGACGGTGCTGGTGGTCACCGAGGAGTTCGCAACGGCCGAGCCCGCGGCGGTGCGCGCGTTGGTTGCGGCGAATGCACGGGCGGTGGCCCGGGCCCAGGCGAATCCCGCCGTTGTCGCGAAGGCCTTTAACGATCTCATCGCCGAGACCACGGGCAAGACTGTGGATGGGAAGGTGCTCATGGCTGCGTTGGCGAACATGACGGCTACCACCGACATCGCCCCGGGGTCCATGCAATTGATGGTGGACGCGGCAGACGCGGCGGGGTACCTCGGGGGCCCCGTGCCGCCCGGATCAATGGTTCCCCGCCCCGGCTGATCCGCATCCCGGGAGGAGTCGGAGTCCCTGCGTAGAAACGCAGGGCGGCTCAGAACATCTCTCCGGGAGGCCCGCAGATGGCGCGTTCAGCGCGCATATTGGCAATGGCGAACCAGAAGGGCGGCGTGGCAAAGACCACCTCGTCCTTGAACGTTGCAGTCGCACTTCGTGAGAAGGGCATGCGCGTGCTGGTCGTCGACCTGGATCCCCAGAGCAACCTCTCGATGAGTCAGGGCATTGACGTCGAGAACCTCGACCTCGGAATGTTCGACGTCCTCGTGAGGTCGCTGCCAATCACCGACATCGTCCAGGTATGTGAGATCGACGTGGCACCCGCGGGTATTGAACTCGCCGGCGCCGAACTCGCGCTCTCCAGCATGATCGGCCGCGAGCGCGCACTTGCGCGCGCACTGCAGCCGGTCGCTGGGGCATACGACTACATCATCATGGATACGCCGCCATCGCTCGGCCTGCTCACCATCAATGCGATGGTGGCGGCACAGGGCGTGATTGTGCCCGTGCAGTGCGAGTACCTCTCGCTGCGTGGCCTCGCCCAGTTGCAGCAGACGCTGGGTCAGGTGCGTGAGCATCTCAACCCCGACGTCGACATCTTTGGCATCCTGCCGACCATGTACGACGGACGCACCATGCACTGCCGCGAGGCGGTGGATGTGCTCACCGCCAGCTTCGGCGACACGGTGTTCCGTACCCGCATCGGCAAGACCGTGCGGTTCGCGGAGGCACCGGTGCAGGGACAGAGCGCACTCAAGTTCGACTCAGCTGGCCAGTCGGCCCGTTGGTACCGCCAGGTGGCCCGCGAGGTTCTGGAGCGGGATGGCCGTTGGACCGACGACCTCGAGCGCATGCGCGCGAAGCAGTCGTCGCACTCGACCAAAGCGCAGCCGAAACTGAGGTTGGCGTCGTGACCCAGAAGAAGTCGATGCGCGAGGGGCCCCTCGCCGATCTCTTCCGCAGTACCGGCGGCAATGCCCCTCAGGGGATGCAGTCGGAGGCGCCGGCGGACCTGTTTACCCCGTCGCCCGAGGGCTCCGACGGCCATGCGCTCGTGCGTGTGGTGGGTGTGGGCGGCGCCGGTTGCAACGCCGTCGACCGCATGGTGGAGGCCGGGCTGCGCGGTGTGGAGTTTGTGGCCGTCAACACCGACCGGCAGGCGCTCGACGCCAGTCGGGCAGATGTGGTCATCCCCGTTGGCGCCGAGGTCACGCGTGGCCTGGGTACCGGCGGCGATCCCTCCACCGGTGAGATGGCATTTCGCGAGAGCGAAGACCACCTGCGTCGCGTGCTGCGGGGATCAGACCTCGTGTTCATCGCCGCAGGCGAGGGCGGGGGCACTGGTACCGGCGGCTCGCCGATCGTGGCCAAGGTGGCCCGTGAGATGGGCGCACTCGCCGTGGCGGTGGTCACACGGCCATTCGGCTTTGAGGGCACCAAGCGCGCCACCACTGCCGATCTGGGTATTCACCATCTGCAGGAAGCCGCTGACACGGTCATCGTCATCCCGAATGACCGCCTGATGAACGTGCTCGAGCGCGGTACCAGCGTGGTGCAGGCATTTGCCGTGGCCGACGATCTGCTGCGCCAGGGCGTGCAGGGGATCTGCGACCTCATCACCCTGCCGGGCTTGATCAATGTGGACTTCGCAGATGTGCGCACCATCCTGAAGGGCGCAGGCACTGCACTGCTGGGTATCGGATACGCCAGCGGTGGAAGCCGCGCCACAGATGCGGCACTGGCCGCTATTTCGTCACCGCTCCTCGAGACTCCCGTGGACGGTGCGCGGGGAATCCTTCTTGGCATTACCGGCGGGCCGGACATGTCGCTGATCGAGGTCACCGAGGCCGCACAGGTCGTGGCTGATGCTGCCGATCCTGAGGCCAATATCATCTTTGGTGCCACCATCGACGAGGACCTTGAAGACCAGGTGTGGGTCACGGTTGTGGCCGCGAACCTCGCCGGCAAGTCGTCGCGCGGGTCGTCCGCGTCGTCGCTGTCGCGCCCGTCGGCGACCCGCGTGGAGCGCGGCCGTCGCACCCGTACGGACTCCACCCGTGCGACATCGCTGGAGGGCGCTCCCGAGATCTCTGAGCCGCCGGAGGCACCGGATCTGTCGGCAGATGTGCCGCCGCCGCCTCCGCCACGTGTTGTGGAGCCGGTGCCTGAGCCCGACGCCCCCGAGGCGCCAAAGCTCTTCTCGGTGAGTGACGACGTATCGCCGCCCTCGGGCGACGAGCCACCGACCGCCTCGTAGCGGGGCCGGTCCGATGATCACCGGCGCCGTCGCGGCCGGGAGTCCACTGGCCGCGCGGGCCGGTGCGGATGCCCTGGCCGCCGGCGGCACGGCGACCGATGCCGTTATCGCCGGCGCGCTCATGTCGGCGGTGGCCGAGAGCGTGCTCACCGGTCCGGGGGCCGGCGGATTTCTGCTGGTGCGTCCACCGGGCGGCCCCGCCACGTTGCTCGATTTCTTCGTGTCGGTGCCGGGAACCGGGCCCGGTGGCCGGGTGCTCGACCCCAGCGATCTGCATGCCTTCACTGTGAAATTTGGCACCGTGGAGCAGGTGTTTCACATCGGCGCCGCGTCATGCGCCGTGCCGGGGATGTTTGCCGGTCTCGACCTGGCCTCGCGCCGGTTCGGCCGCATCCCGCTGGCCGACCTCGCGGCCCCAGCGGTGCGTCAGGCACGCGAGGGCGTGGTGATTGGCGAGCAGGCGGCCTACCTGCACGAGATCCTGGCCGAGATGCTCATGCACACTCCATCCAGCGCTGCCATGTACGGGCAGCACGGGGGGCGCCCCACGCCACCCGGCGGCACCATCTGGATGCCCGATCTTGCCGAGTCGCTGGAGCGCTTTGGACGGGAGGGGGCCGCGTGCCTGTACGACGGCATGCTGGGCGAGGAGCTGATCAGGTACCTCGAGGTGCAGGGCGGGCTCATTACGCGCGATGACCTGCGCGCGTACGGCGTGATTGAGCGCACCCCGCTTGAGGTGCCATTTCGTGGCGTCACGGTGCTCACCAATCCCCCGCCATCGAGTGGTGGCACCCTCATCTCTGCCGCACTGCATCACCTGGGGCGCAACCCTCCATCAGTAGATGACGACGGGTTCTACCTGGGGCTCGCCCGGGCCGAAGCCGCCGCCAATGCCATGCGCGGGCCGGAGTTCAACGCGAGCCTGTCCGACGACGACTTCCTCGACCGCTTCTGGGCGGCGCTGTCGGGGCACGAGACCTCGGGGCTGCCCCCGTCGAGAAAGCCCACCGGCACCACCCACGTGAGCGCGATCGATGCCGAGGGCGGCATGGCCAGCCTGTCGTCGTCCAATGGGTCGGGGTCGGGCGTTGTGGTGCCAGGCACCGGAATCATGCTCAACAACATGTTGGGTGAGAGTGATCTGAACCCCGGCGGATTCGGAACGCTGCCGGCCGGGGTGCGGATGACGTCGATGATGGCCCCAACGCTCATTATTGATGGCGACCGACCGGTGGCATCGCTCGGCTCGGCCGGCTCCAACCGGCTGCGGTCTGCCATCCTCGCCGTGGTTGCCGGTCTGGTTGACGGGGATGCGCGCCCACTTGACGCGGTTGCCCGCCCACGCATCCACCATGAAGGCGGGGGCGTGGATGTGGAGGGCGGTGTTCCGGACAGCGCCGTGCAGGCGCTCCGGGCCGACGGCTTCGACCTGCGCCTGTGGACTGAGGCCAATCTCTACTTCGGCGGGGTATCGGCGGTGGGTTCGGGCAAGAGGGGGCTTGAGGCCGCAGGTGATCCGCGGCGCGGGGGAGGGGCATTCGGAGTGAACGAGCATGGAGAGGTCATCGAGCTGTGAACACACGCGAAGTGGAGATAGAGGGCACGGCCTACGTGATGCGGGCAGAGCCGCCCCGCACGTCGCTCACCGACGATGCCCATACGCTGTGGGGATTCAACATCGAGGTGATGAAGGGCGGGACCCCGGTGTGCATCAAGACATGCTTCGTGGGCCGCGTCTCGATGCAGGCCCGCCACCCCGATGCGCTCGCCGGTCCTGCCGCGGGGATCTCGGCCGCCGTGCATTCGCTCGCCTTCGACAAGGTGGTCGAATCCCTTGCCAAGGGCGATCTGGACGACGGCATCGTGTTCGCCTGATCCCGTCGGCCACGGTGGCCGCGGGGATCGACGCGAATCAGCCCGGCGCCGTCGTTCCGGATGGGGTCGGGCGCATCGCAGCAATCTCCACCGCCAGGGCAACGGCCTCTGCGCGGTGTTCGTCGGGGACGGTGTCGGCGATGAGCCACGCCTCGCGGGTGAGCCACTGCAGACGCTCTGCCTCGTCGGGCCGCCCCTTGGCATCGCGGGCCTGATCGGCGAGGTAGGTGAGGATCTCGCCCCGCTCGCGGTCGGACCAATCATTATCGGCGTAACCGCTGCCCTGGCGCATGATGATCCAGAAGACCAGCCCGAGAAATGGCAGTTTGAGCGCGACGAATACCACCAGCGCACCGATGACCAGCGTCTCGGGCCCGGCCGCCGCGCCCGCAAATGACACGCCCACCGTGCCGGCGACGATGACGGCCACCATCACCATGATGATGACCAGCACGCGAGCGGTGCGCAGGTCACCCTCACGGTCGTAGAAAAGGCGCACGATGGCCGACTGGTGGGCCGCCCTCGCACGCGCGTCGCGCTGCATGCTCATGATGGTCCGAACGTAGCACCGGGCATGGGGATCCCAGCGGCCATCGGGGAGGGGCCGACCATCACTCGTCGCGTGGCAGCACGCGCCCCGCCACGCCGTTGGCAAAGACCACCTCGGCACCGTCGGGTACCTCACGACGCACCATCGCCAGCGCCATCCAGGTGGCGTCGGGCAGCGGGCTCACGCTGGTTGCGGTGCCACCCGCGGCGTCTCCCGCACTGAAGGTGGCACCCACCGGCACGGAGCCATCAAGGGCGATGCGCGCGAGCCTGCGATTGGCATGGCCGCGGTAGTGGAGGCGGGCGACGGTCTCCTGCCCGAGGTAGCAGCCCTTGTCAAACGACACCGCGTCGTC
>Ga0194063_10000578_pt1 | contig 26062 bp, 25 predicted proteins | sample SepL3720m_MetaG_FD_155459 | JGI IMG/M metagenome (GOLD analysis project Ga0194063, IMG submission 155459) | Anoxic zone freshwater microbial communities from boreal shield lake in IISD Experimental Lakes Area, Ontario, Canada - Sep2016-L373-20m | ecosystem: Environmental > Aquatic > Freshwater...
ATTTTTTAACCATTTTTCATTAAGAGTATTATGTAAATACCTCTCTAAACTTTCCTCAGTATTAGAAAGAAATGTATTTGTAAAATAGGTTGGAGAGTATGATTTTTTCGGTATATAGCAAAGTCCTTGTTGCTGTAATTGACATTCTTCTAGATAATTTTCAAAATTTCCAGAAGTCTTTTTGCCCAATAGAATCGAAGTAGGAAAATTTGTTTTTTGAATAATAAAGTCTTTATCGAAAAAACCATACTCAACAGGAAATAGAGCATCCTTAGAAATAAAAGTGCTATCCTCTCCTTTTACTAAATTTAATATTTCATAAATATCGTTGAGTGGATTTGAAGTTCTTTTATAAAATGAATTATCTTTGTTAAAAATATCAGATAAAAGGAAAGAAGGTATAATTATATCGACTTGATCATGCCAAACTAAAGCATGAAGTGTTGCTTCTGCACCTATAACATCTTGGTATGACATAATACCTCCATTGATTACCCTGCTTAATCCATTGCACGATTCTATATCTAAAAAACAAGAATTGCTAGATTCTCTTTTTATAGAACCTTCGAATCCCATTAAAAAAATATTATCTGCATATGACTGATTGCCTAATGTAGGGATATAAGAACTCATTTTCTCATAATGAAAACACAAAGAAAATTACCCTATTTCCCTTCAAAAAGAAAAACAAAACTACTTCAACGCCCCCATTACCCCCCGCGCTTTGTGCAAGGTTTCCTCGTATTCTTGCTTTGCGTCAGACACTACCGTAAGCCCGCCTCCAACGCGCAAAGAAAGCATTTCTCCCTCTTTTTCAATCGTGCGAATAAGAATATTAAAATCCGCTTCGCCAGAAAACGAAATATAGCCGGCAGAGCCACAATAAAAATTGCGAGAGGATTTTTCTTCTTCTGCCAAAATTTTCATGGTCTCTACTTTTGGCGCGCCCGTAATGGTGCCACCTGGGAATACCGCTTTTATGAGGTCAAAAACCGTTTTTTGGTCATCTAAAACACCCACAATATCGCTTACCAAGTGCATTACACTCGCGTAGCGCTCAATACGCCCGAGTTCCGACACTTGCACACTCCCAAATTTTGCAATGCGCCCAAAATCATTGCGCAACAGGTCTACCAGCATAATGTGCTCCGCATTTTCTTTTGCAGAGTTTTTCAGCTCTTCTGCAAGATTTTCATCTTCCTCTGCATTTTGGCTCCGTTTGCGTGTTCCGGCAATGGGCTGGGTAAAAATAGTACGGTTTTGATCAAGAGAAAAAAGCCGTTCGGGGGAACAGGAAAGGATTGAAAAGGCGTTCTCATAGGGGCGCGATTTATCATGCCCAAATTCCCCAAAAAACATCATGGGGGCGGGGTTTTTTTTAACCAGCGCACAAAAAATATCCCACGAGTGGGAAGAGGATTTTGCGGTAAATTTTTGAGAAAAATTGATTTGAAAGCTTCTCCCATCCAAAAGCGCTTTTTGGCAGGAAGAGAAACGGGAAAGGTATTCTTCTTTGGCTATTTCTGGAGCCCACCAAGAAACCTGAGGAGGAGTAATAGGAGATTCTTTTTGAGCGTTTTCTAAAATTTTTTGCTGTACTTTATTTTTTTTCTCCTCAAACGCCTGATCATTTTTTTCCCAAGAAAAATACCACATTTGCTCCGTCTCATGGTCAAACACCATTCCCGCGTCATATTCCGCAAAAACGGCAGTGGGAAGAGACTCATTCATCTCTTTATTTTCTGGAATATTTTCCCATTGCTGCACAGCGTCGTACGCAAAGGCTCCGCAAAATCCTCCTGTAAACGGGAAAGGAATATTCTTTGGAATCGCTTCTCGTTGGTTTTTTAACTCCTCAAATCGGCTTTCTAATCCTTCCAAAAACCCCTTTTCTCCGCGTTTCGCCGTCCACCATTTTTGTATGTCCAGCGGTAAAAAGGAAAACTTTCCCGCAGGAGTGCCAGAATAAAAAAGCATGGAGGACTCCTCCCGAAAAATGGAAAAAATATCCAATGGAGAAGCCCAAGACAGAGGAGAAAAGAAGAAGTGAAGAGAAGACGGCATGGGGATTATAAATCTCTAGAGGAATGGGGGGATTGTAAACCGAAGAGTGTTCATTATCTCCCATTTGTTTTTTCTGCCCCAAAGAATTGTTTGGCATACTCCACCGCTTGTTTCCCTATTTTTTCTCCCATCACTCGTCCCGGAATATCATCTGCCGGAGGATGAATTCCTCCCCATATTCGCGACAAACTACACGCATCCGCCGCATCTTGATAGGTTGCCCACTGGAGGGTAAAGTCTTTACTGGGACCTTGTTCAAAAACCAAATATTTCGGTGCCGCTACCGGAACCTCGTAAATTCCTCCGGGGAAATACGAATCTCCCGTTAATGCGGTAAGCACTTCAGCCGCAGCCCGAGAATAGGTAGAATGCCCAGAAAGGTAGCCTCCAAAGGGAGGCGTAACAAAACTGGGGCGTTGGTATGGCCACCAATTTCCTGCCAAAATCCAATCTACTCCCGCAAAATCTGTTTCAGGATTGGGTACAAATTGCGGACCTTTCCACGCCTTCATTTTTATTTTTCCAATATTTTCTCCTTTCTTCCCGGCAAGAGGATCTCCTTTTTGCACAAGTTCAAAATATCCCTTTACCAGCGGAATCCCCAGGGGATCATACGACGGAAGATTTTTATCCGAGCTCTGCCCTTTTTCTGCCATCGCACGAATAGCTGAAACAGGACGAATACCATCATACCACCCTTTTGCTCCCCATGCAGAAATCGCCGCGTCATGCATAGCTCCTCCGAGGGTAAAATACGATTTTATATCCCATTCAAGTGGGTCTACCACTGGTCCTTTTCCGTAGAGTTGCTTTTTAAGGAGTGGATTATCACTAATGGTATTAAAAATAAGAAACCAGTGCCCAGGAGGCGTTTCGGAATTCGGTCCGTCTGCCCAAAATTCTGCAATAGTTCGTGTGTAATCTCCTCGGGGAACTATTTGGGGTTCATACGGTTTTCCCGTCGCTGGATTTACTGGTCTTCCCAGGGCTTTTGTTCCTCCTTTCGTAAAATCATAAAAATCGTGCATTCCGGCCAAAGTAGTAGGCAAAGTCGGTGTATTTCCCAAATTTGCCGGAGAAATGTCCATCATCACTCCGTCTCGCGGATCCAAATGAGACGACCAAGCACCCACCAGTGAAAAATTCCACTTCCATTCATCTGCCGTTTCGCCTTGTGCCAAAGGCGGATTTCCAGGGTCAAAATACACGGGATACTCGTGCCCATCTCGAGAAAATATTTTTTTCTGGTCATTTTTAAGAGAAAACGGTTTTACACTTCCCCATTCGGCTCCCATAAAATCGGCTGCTCCCCCCACTATTTGATTCCCACCTTGGTCAGTAAACACTTCCAAAGCAATGGGCTGCCAATGGTTCCAATCTTTAAGGGTGGGATTCCCAAAACTTTTGGGATCAATGGGAGTATTGACGGGCGTATAGGCAGTATTTGCATGAGAACCAGCCTCATTGGATCCATCCGCAAGCCCATACCGGATATAACAGTCGGCAACAAAGTTTCCAAACGCCGCCGCACGAATTTTTGGAGAATCTTTTTTACTGATAACACTCGGATCATGAGCAAATTTATTCATCAGAGCATCTGCCTCTTTCATGGTGTCTCCGTATCCAGGGGCTTGAGTATACCGCTCTTTTATGAGTCTGTATGCCGCATAACTCATAGATTCTGCTTCAGAATTCTCAGAAGTGAGCCCTGAAAATTGCCCTTTTTTAAGCATACAATATTTTCCTTGGTCGGAAGTGTTCAGGAGGTAGGTTTTATTTCCCGGATGATAAAATGCCCAAATATCGTACAGCATGGCGGAAAAGTGGAAGAGATTTCTCGCTTGTACAGGCGGTCTCACGAGATCGGTTCGAATGGCGTCCAAAACCACATCATTCCACTGCCGAGCAATAGAGTGCGTTTGCGGAGCAGATTTTGCAGGAGCACTAACCACCACCATTTTGGATACCGTGCGAGGATTAAGACAATAATTGGGACGGTACGAACAAGTAACAATATGTTCACCAGTCCCAGTAGTAGAAATTTCAACGCCAGAAAAAGAGGAATCATGGCCGGTATATTGCCGGTTTTCTCCTTCTGCTCCTAAAAAACTAACGGAAATATCAGTGAAGGCATTTTTCTTCGCTCCACCTGAAACGGTACAAGTGGGAGTGAGCTTAAAGTCATCATAAACACCAGCTTCAGGAATATGCACTTCTGGTTTTCGTTTATCTGCGTCACAAAGTTTTTGGGCGTATTCGTTTGTTTTCTCTAAAAAAACACGAGCACGAGCAAAAAGGAGGGCGGCGGGATCTCCATAGTGATCCACAATAATAGTAGGAATTTTTTTTATATCTTCTCCATCTTTTAAAATCTTATTTTTTACATCACGAAAATCATATTTCAAATTATCCACTTCGTATTCTTCCAAGCATACAAATCCCGAAGCCTCACTTTTAAGAGGAGTTTTTATTTGTCCTTCTGGACACGAGAAATTTTCTGCCGCAAAGGTTGAAAGCGGCAACGCTAAAAAAAATCCCCCAAATAATGCCAGAAAAGAGAAGGAGCGCATGGAGAAAAAGAAAAAGGTGTTCATCTGTATAGTCGAAAGAAGGTTACAGCCCTAAAATCCCCCAATACCAATCGGCGATATATTGCCCCCAAAAAAGGGTAATAATCATGGCGATGAGCAAAAAGGGTCCAAACGGCACTTGTTCCCCTCGTCCTTTTTTTATCATCACCGCCACCCCCACAAAAGACCCTAAAAGATAGGAGAGAAAAAGCGCAATCATAACGCCTTTCCATCCTAAAACCAACCCCATCAGTATCCCCAGATCTAAATCTCCCTCTCCAACCCAATCCCCCCTGCTGGTGAACACAAAGCGAGAGAGAAGGATTTGAGTCCCAAAAAAAGCAATAGGGATAAGGGCTCCTAAAAGCGCATGAGAAAGAGTGGGAGTAAAAGAAAAGGGAAGAAAAAGCAGCGCAACAGCAATAGCAGGAACCGAAACATACCGATGCACCTCAGAAAAATAGAGATCCGCAAAAAAGAGGATATGCACAAAAAATCCGAGGAGTAAAAAATACCCTGCCCGTGCCATATCCACTCCCGAAAGAATGGATTCCAGGGAAATTCCAGAAAAGAAAAAGAGAAAAACCCACAATATCCCCATTATTGCTTCACCAAAGGGATACCGCCACGAAATAGGATTTTTACAGTACCGGCATTTCCCCAGTAAAAAAATCCATGAGAACAGGGGAACGAGATCCCAAAATCCCAGCAAATGTTTACACTTTGGACATTCCGACCTCCCTCCGAAAATTCCGTTTTGTTCGGCATGAAGCCGCAAAACTACGACATTGGCAAAGCTCCCAAAAAAAAGACCGAGACCGAAAAGGAAGAACAAAAAGAAAAGATTGGGAATGAGCATGGGAGAGAATGAAAAAATTTAAATTTCCCGGGGTGGTGAGTCCTCAAATCTTAAACTTTTTGGCTTTGTGGGGCACGCCTCAATACACATTCCACAGTCTTTGCAGTGCTCAAAATCTATCCCTACCATATTGCCCTTTTCATCAAGAATAATAGAATCGTCGGGACAAACAGGCCAACACAATCCACAGTTAATACAGCTTGACTGGTCAAATATGAGCTTTTTAGGAACCCAGTTCCCCGTAATATACTTCTCCGCATTTCCCGCTTCGGGAATAACAGCTCCTGTAGGAATATTTTGCCACGAATTTTTACCTGCAAAATCAGGAGCCTTGGAGTTTTTCATTTCCATTGTTCGGCGGATAGTTGCGTTTTTTCTGGCTTTTATGGCGTTTTCGGAAGGCATAACAAAAAATAAAGCAGCACTATTCTCTTCAAAAAAGCAAAAAAAGTCTATCGTGTTTTTGAGGAGAAAAACTATTCTCGGATTTTTTCTGTCACATTAAATCCGAGATACTTCCCAAAAAACAATCGCGTTTGGGCTTCTAAAGCGGGGATAGCACCAAAACCAATGGTCATAACCGGAATAAAAATCCACTGGAGCATAATTTTAAAATAGCTCATTTTTTTAGGCGGCTTGGGGAGCGTAATAAACGAGAGAATCATCATCACAAAAATCCCCGACAGAGAAATTTGAAAGAAAAACGAGAGGATAGAAGAAATATTGGCCGAGTAAATTGAATCCCCGTACCCCTGGTTCAGCATTCCAGGAACAGGAGTGGCAAGAGTAATCATAATAGCTCCCGTTGCCCAAAAAATATGCCCTTCCATAAGGCGTAAAAAATGAATGAGCGTTTCAAAAACGGGAATATTTTTGGCATTTTTCCACCACTGCACCAGAACAAACGGAATATCCGAGCATCCCCATGCCCACCGACGGATCTGTTTGTACTGGGCAAAAACCGTTTTTTGGAAGTTTTTGTTCATCACTGCATCTTGGTAAATGGGAACAAAAAGTGGCTCCACACTATATTTCCCAGAAAAATGAAAATAAGACCGCCAATATTGATGTCCATCTTCTACAATAGTGTCTACCGCCCAAAAATCCATATCTTTGAGCGCTTTTAATGGTTGCGCATGGGAAGAAAAATTATGAAGCCGGTATGGGCGAGCGCTTTCCACCATATGCCAAAACCCACCAGAAATAGCAATCATCCGGTTTAAAAGAGGAACTTCCCAAATATTATTAAAAAAGAGAGGAAGGGGTTGGTAACTTTTATTTTGGCGTTCTCCTGCTCGAATATACGCCAATGTAAGTGAGGAGAGATAATCCTGATGGACTTTATTATCGGCATCAAGCGTGGTAACGAGATAATTTTCTAATTTCGCACCTTCGGATTCCAAGATTTTAGTAACCTCTCGTCCCGCATGCGTAATGTTTCCGCCTTTCCCCCGCACCTCACCAAAAATTCCATCCGGATGAACCGTATGAAAAAATCGTCCAAATTGTCCTTTAAATTTTTCTTGGATGCGCACTGCAATTTCTGCAGACTCTTCCCCCATGCGCTCCTCGGTGGCGAGACAAAGCAACACTTTTTTCATATCATATTTACTCTCAGAAAGAGCAATAATGGTTTCATCCAAGACCTCAAACGGTTCTCCACAGGTAGCAATAATAACGATATGGCGAATATCTTTTGCCAAGAGAAAATCGTTGGACTTTTTTAGAATTTGACGGTGAAGAGATTCTTCTTTCGTAAGATTTTTTCCCTGTTCCCAGTTTTTTAAGGCTGTTTCAAAATCAAAAAGTTCGTATTTCCGGAATCGAAAATAGGAAAGGAGAAGGAACCAAATATATTCCACCGTGCGAAAAAACCAGAGAAAAACAAATGCGGCGATAAAAATGGAGACTTCGAGAGGAACCACAAATGAGAGCACCACGGGAAGAATGAGAATACTCCAGGAAAGCGTTGCAGGAATCATCTCCAAGAGTCGGTATCCAAAAGATCTGTTCATAGAAAAACCAGTATTAGGGGAAGAAGAAAAAATAGACAAAAGCCCAAGACCCTCCAAGGGAAAGGAGCGCTACAAAAATTACCCCCCAAGCAATGGGAAGACAATGATGAGAAATTCCAACCGAACACACCACCTGACGAATAATAAGCGCCATAAAAACTAATATTCCGAGCGTCATGATACCAAATGCCGCAAGAATAATATTTTGAGCCATGATATTTTTGAGGGAAAAGTTCTCGGGGTATTTTCCTCCTTTTTTAAGGGGGTGTCAAAAAAGAGTCTACGAAAGACTTCCTGAGGTTTTAAAACTCTTTCTTTTCAAAAAATTTCACTGCTCCAAAAGTTAAAAGAGCAATATAGAGGATTGTAACCAGCACTCCTATCGCCATATCAAAAGAAGAAAAATCTATTCCGTATACCACCGCATTTTTCCAGTTAATATTCTCAAAGTTCGGAAAAAAGTGATAAGTTCCCCATCCCACCCAATAAAACACACCAGAAACTCCTTCCTTCATATAAGTCACAAACGCATAAAAATCATCCGTAATATTTCCTAACACAAAAATAAGAAGCGTAGAAAACGCCGCCAAAAGCGGAGAAAGAAAACTCGAAAAAAACAGAGAAAGAGCGAGGAGAAAAAGGAAGGAGAGAAACATTCCCAAGAGCACGAGGAGATACACCGGCTGAAAAGGTGCGAGAATAAAAAATATCCCCCCCATAATAAGTGTCAGGATAGCGAGCACACTTCCCAAGCCTAAAAATTTAGAAATCACAAAAGTAGCGGGAGAGATAGGCTTTGAAAGGAGGAGCATAATGGTTTTCCCTTCTGTTTCGCGAGCAATAAGCTGGGTTCCCACAAAAATAGAAATAATAATTCCAAAAATATGAATCATGGCAAATCCAAAATCTACCAACACTTTATCATCCGCACGGGCAGAAAGATCCGCCATAAGCTTGGAAGAAAGCACCATCAGAATGCCAAAAAAAACAATGGTGTATAAAATCCGATCCCGAATCGTTTCTCGGAAGGTATTTTTACTGAGGGCTAAGAGAGAAGAGAAAGTCATAAAAAGAAAGAAAAACAAAAAAAGGAATCCCCAACACCTGGGGAAATTTTTTTACCCCTGAATACTTTTTAATTTCTGGTAGAGGTCCTCATAGCTTCGATCTCCGGTATATTTTTGACCATTAATAAAAATCGTAGGTGTGGAATCTACTCCCCTCTTAAACCCCTCTTTCGTATCCGCCTTTACACGAGATTGTGCTTCCTTACTACTTATACACGCTGAACACTTTGCTTCGTCTGCTCCCACTTCTTTTGCCATGGATTTCAGTGCTGATTCTTGGAGGTCAGCACTGGCAAAGAGCTTTGCAATATATTTTTTAAAGATCTCTGGAGACTCGTTTCGTCGCACACATTCAGCCGCTTCTGCGGCACCAAGCGCGTATGGATGAATATTTTCGAGGGGAAAATATGCATACCGAAACTCAATATTCGGAAAGTCTCCTTTCAGTTTTTCAATAACGGGGTGAAATTGCTTACAATACGGGCACTGAAAATCTGAGAACTCCTCAAAAAGAACAGGTTTTGTTGCATCTCGCTGAAAAGAATCATGAACATCTCCTGCCGTTGTACACGCAGAAAGAAGGAAGAGGGAGAGCAGAAACGGAGCAAAACGAGCGGTCATAAAAAAATAAAAATCAGGATTAGTATGCTGCCTCATCTTCTTTTTGACAATATGCAAAAAAAAACGGCACACTAGAAGAGATGATAAAACACCTGATAGCACTTTTTATTGGCATGGGAATCGTTTTTACCCTTGGAATCTTTGGGGGAGTTGCGGTAGAACGCTTTTTTTTAGCGACGCCAACCACCAGTATTCAAGAATCTCACAAGACTTCCCCATCGTCAGAAGAATCATCTCCAAGCACTCCTTTTACGGTAGACACCAACGATCTCTCGGTAAATTACCCCATTCGTTTGCATCTCAAATGGCAACCAGAAAATGCTTTTACCGAAAAAGATGTAGAACAATATATAAAACTTGATCCGCCCTTAAAAGGGGAATGGACATGGAAAAAGCATCTCCTCTGGGGTGGATGGATAGCAGAATTTAACTCCAAAGATCCCCTCCCCGAACTTCTCACACTCACTATTAATGCTCCTGCCCTTGGGGAGCCATTTCAACGCACTTTTGAAAAGAAAAAAACAATGGCTGAGAAAAACGGAGAAATGGCACTTTCGTGTACCCCTCCCAAAATTGTTTCTACCACACCATCAAATAATGCAGATAATATTGACCCCACACTTCCTGTAAAAATTATTTGGAATCAACCAGTAGAATGGGAAAAGGCTTTTCCTCTCCTTACGGTTACGCCTGATCTTCCCGAAAAAGAACGCCGAGAGATGCGCTTAGAATCCGATAAATCAGATCCCAGCGGCAAAACATTAATCCTTTCTTTTTTCCCTCATTTTCCGGAAAACAAAAAAATTACCGTCTCTATTAAAAAAGGGGTACCAGACGCACTTACAAAATATCCGTCTTCTGAGGACTTTTCCCTCTCTTTTACGACCACAAAAAAGAAATAGCACAAAAAACACTTGAATATCTCCCCATAGTACGGATACACTCCCCCGGCATACTTTTTTTTTCTTATGAACCAGAACGACCTCAAGCCAAATGTTGGAGCTAGAAAAACAAAAATTCGTCGTGGACGAGGAGATGCTTCTGGATACGGAAGCTTTTCTGGCCGCGGATGTAAGGGGCAAAATGCCCGAGCGGGAGGCGGTGTTCGTCTTGGATTTGAAGGAGGACAAAGCACTATGATTCAGCGAATGCCAAAGTTAAAAGGGTTTAAAAATCCGAGTCGCGTAGAAACGATTGCGGTTAACCTTGACCGTCTTGATGAAAAGTTTTTGGACGGAGAATCTGTAAACCTAGAAACATTAAAGGAAAAAGGACTTATCCAGAGTACTCGAGTGGCAGTGAAAATTTTAGGACGAGGGGAAATCTCTAAAAAACTCCACATTTCAGAGGTATACCTTTCTGAGACCGCTCAAGAAAAGCTTAAAAAAGCAGGGGCAACCATTGCGTAATCAAAACCGCCCTTCCTTTTTATTCCTCGTTTTTTAAGAGTCATATCCTCTTCCTCTTGTATTTCTTCCCATGAACTTTTTGCTACAAATTTGGAATTCTAAAGATCTCCGACAAAAGATCATTTTTACGATTGCGGTTTTGGTTTTATACCGTTTACTCGCCCAAATTACGGTTCCGGGGATTGACCCCGCAAAGCTCCGTGAGTTTTTTGGAGGGGGATCTTCTGGTGCATTAGGAATTTATGCCATGATTACGGGAGGAGCTATTCAGAACTTCTCTATCGTCCTTATGGGACTGGCACCCTATATTAATGCCTCTATTATCGTTCAACTCATGACGGTGGTCATTCCGAAATTGGAAACCCTCTCAAAAGAAGGAGATGCTGGACGAAAAACCATTAATAAGTATACTCGTTGGCTGGCGCTCCCATTTGCAATCTTGCAATCATACGGGATGATTACCATCATCTCTAATATCCCCGGAGCAGGACAAGTAATTCACCCCAACATTCCCGCAGAAATTATTCCAGCTATGATTATTGTGAGTACGGGAACCCTCCTCCTTATGTGGATGGGAGAAATGATCACCGAAAAAGGAATTGGAAATGGAATTTCTCTCCTTATTTTCGCGAGTATTGTCTCCAACATTCCTACCGTGGTAGGACGAATTTTTAGTGAAGGAGGTGTGGACATTACTCAAAACACAAAGATTGCTTCTTTTATCGGATTCCTGATCCTTACTGCTGTGCTTCTCTTCTCGACCATTCTCATGACAGAAGGACACCGAAAAATTCCGATTACTTACGGTTCTAGTGGAAAAAGTGGAGTCGGATCTGCTATTCCTATTCGGGCACTCCAATCGGGAATGATCCCCATTATCTTTGCACTCTCCATTATTACTTTTCCGGCAGTAATTACCCAGGTATACCCGCACGCCAATAATGTGGTAACCTCATTTATTAAGGCCTACCTCTCATCTTCTAACCCCAGTTTTGTTTATTTCCTCCTCTACTTTTTTCTCATTATTTTCTTTTCATTCTTTTATGTTTCTGTTGTTTTCAAGCCGGATCAAATTGCTGAAAACATTCAGAAACGCGGAGGGTTTGTACCAGGGTATCGTCCAGGCCGCGAAACAGCAGAACACATTGGGAGTGTTTCGGCGCGATTAAACCTTTGGGGAGGAGCTTTCTTGGGGATTGTGGCCATTTTACCCACCGTGTTTACCCTCTTCACGGAGCTAACAACGCAAGACCTCATTATCTCTGGATCAGGAATTATTATTATCGTAGGAGTGGTCCTCGATTTTGTGCGACGAGTAAATGCACAATTAATAATGCACGATTACGAGAAGCTGAAATAAAAAAACAATTGAGCCTCATGGAATAATTTTAAAAGAGAGGGATTTTTATTTCCCTCTTTTTTTATGGCACCAATGGCCACCTCTTCATTTTGGTAATTCTTATGGCCACCAACCCCTCTACTATTGCTTATATCGGAGACCAGCTTTCCTCTCTCCCCAATATTCGGGCACGAAAGATGTTTGGAGAATATGCACTATACTGCAACGAAAAAGTGGTAACTTTGGCGTGTGATGATGAAGTATTTGTAAAAATTACAGAAGCAGGAAAAGCGTTTATAGGCGAGGAATATGAAGAAGGGATCGCTTATCCGGGCGCAAAGCCGTCTTTTAAAATTGATTCTCATATAATGGAAAACCCTGAAAAATTTTGCGAGCTCATTCGTATAACAGAAAAAAATTTGCCAACGCCAAAACACAAAAAAATACGATGATAGAACATCTCAAATCTGAATTACGGCAGTGTGGAAGCCCTGAAAAAGCAAAAATCTTGCAGAGATTTTTTAAAACAGGAAAAGGAGAATACGGAGAAGGAGATATTTTTTTGGGAATAACCATGCCTGAACAACGCCGAATTGCTCAGCAATTTCTTACCCTTCCCTGGGAAGAAATAGAAAAGCTTCTCCATTCTCCAGAACATGAATTTCGCATGGCGGCACTCCTCATTTTGGTATACCGATTCCCCAAAGCCAGTCCAACAGAAAAACAAGAAATATACCATTTTTACCTCGCCCATACCCATTGGATTAATAATTGGGACTTGGTAGATGTAAGTGCCGAACATATTGTGGGGGCTTTTTTAGAAGGCAAAGAAAAATCCCCCCTTTTTCAATTAGCACATTCAAAATCTCTTTGGGAAAGAAGGATTGCAATTATTTCCTCGTTTGCATTCCTCAAAAACGGCGACGGGGAAATAACGCTTGCCATCGCAGAGGTATTGCTTTCAGATAAGCATGATCTTATCCATAAAGCAGTGGGTTGGATGCTAAGGGAGTTAGGCAAGCGGTGTGGAAGAGAAAAAGAACAGGAATTTTTAGAGAAACACGCAAAAAAAATGCCCAGGAGAATGCTTCGCTATGGCATTGAGCATTTCACTGCGGAGGAAAAACAAAAGTACATGAGAGAGGGGAGGAATTGAAATCCAGATTTTAACAGGGGGTCATGACCCCCTGTTCCATATTGGGTCTCAGAAAAAGCCCCTATTACACAAGAAATCAGAATTTTATCGAAATCTCGGTACGCTTATTCGTCTTTTCCTTCAACTCTTACAGTTACTTTTACCACTTGTTTTTCTGAGAGGTGAATTTCTACGGAATGATCTCCGAGATCTTTAATATGGTGAGGCATACGGATATGGTCTTTTTTGAGCTCCACATTGAGATCTTCCATGATTTTTGCGATAATGTCTTTCTCTGCTACTGATCCGAAGAGTTTTCCAGCAGCGGTAATTTTTTCAGAAAAGAGAATCGTTTTCCCTTTCAATCGGGCTACGGCATCTACCGCCCAAGTCTCAGATCCTTCTTTTGAGAGTTTTCGAGTCGCTTGAAGAGCCTTTGCTCGTTTTACTTCTTCTACCGTAGCGTATGCCGCCTTCCCCTGAGGAATAAGACAGTTAATAGCGTGTCCACGAGAGACATTTACAATATCACCAGTATTTCCCAGTTTTTTTACAGGGGAAAGAAGAACAAGATCCATAAAGAAAAGAAAAAGAAGATAAAGAAAAAAATTTACAAAAGAGAAGAAAGTTTTGTGGAAACCCAAGCAGGAATATCTCGCCATGAAACTCCTTCTTGAAAGACTTCATCCGTTCTCATATACCAGGTTTGTGCGCCAGAAAAACGGTCTTTTAAGAGCGCAATATGCGGAGTGGCATGATTCTTAATACTCTTATCTATGAGAAGCGTATAGCGAGGAGAAAAAAGAAATATAGCTGGAACATCTTGTTTCAGTACAGACTGGAGTTCTTGAAGACTCTTTTTTTGAACCAGCTCATCGTGGGATCGCCGAATTTCTTCGATAAGAGCGCTCGCTCGAGGACTTTTATATTCGGAGAGATTGAGTTTTCCAGCCTGACTCTCATGAAAATACTCGTAGATATCCGCATTATATCCGAGGTTTTGCCCAAAAAGCAAGACATCATATTCCCGATGATTCACCCGATCATAAAAATCATCATAGCTGTCCAATACTGTTACATGGAGGTCTACTCCAATTTTTTGCCATTCCGATTGAAGATACTTGGCAATTTCTGGATAATACGCCGGTTTTGAAACGGTCAGTAATTCTAAAGAGAGTTTTTCTTTTTGAAGGTTCTGACGGATAGGATCAGGGGGAGTATCTGACAAAACAGACTGCTCTGCAGGCGCGATATAGAAAGAGATGGCATCTTCTCCAACTTTGTCGTTCTTTTTATTAAAAAAGAGAACCCGGGCCTCGTTCCTTTCGTACTGAACCGCAGCTTCCCCCACTTTTAAAAGGAGACTCCATTCTTGCTTTTTGGGATCAAAAACGAGCGCATTGGTTTCTTTCCCGTTGATCATGATCTTCATGTGATCCGAATCTTTTGGCATTTTCCCTCCAAAAGAAAAAGAGGTTTTTGATGTTTCAAATCCTTTTTCTGAAGAAGGCATATCGATCCATTTCTCATCCGCATTTTTAGGCGAAATAGTTTTGGGCATTTTATTGGGAAGATACCATCCTGCCTCTTTTATGGCGCCCTGAGCTTTCCCCGAATCATATTCAAAAAGCCAATTCGCAGAATCTGCTTCCATAAGAGGAGTATCGATCCTTTTTCCGGGAACAAGATTTTGTAAGATAGCATCTTTGTTTGTTCCTAACTGCAATGCTAAACGCAGATTTCGTCCCGGTTCTCCTTTAAATTTTTCTTTGGAGAGATTGAGAAACAGGGCAGAGTATTGGGGCAGCGTAAATTCTTCTTTTGAAAACCGAGGGTCAATGAAAAAATCTTTTTCCTCTACGGTAGGGAACGGACGCACCCCATCCACATCATCCAAAGATATAAAAAGAGAATCCCTCGTGGGGTAAAACTGAAAGGCAATCGTATCAATTTTAGGAGAAAAAGCGGATGAGTCCCGAAACGCCGTCAAATTCATTTGCGATACAAACGGACGAATGTCTGTAATACCCGCAAAAACATAAGGACCACAGCCAATGGGATGCTGAGAAAAATCACTCTGCTGCAGATTAGCGATATCAATGTTTTCCAAAATATGACGAGGGAGAAGCCCTACGGTAAAATTAGAAATAAAGAATTTATAGGCCTCTGGGATTTCAAATTTTACAGTATATTCATCCTCTTTCGTAATTTTTACATCTTTAAAAGCATCTTTTAAAATGGTGTTTTGAAAATCGGGATGCTGAATGACATCTCGGAAAGTAAACATGACATCTCCTGCTGTTACAGGATGCCCATCATGCCATTTCAGCCCTTTTTTGAGATGAAAAATATAGGTTTTTTTATCCGGGGAAAGGGTGTGATCCGCGAGATAATCTTCTTCTTTTCCGGTCTCAGCATTAAAATGCATGAGTCCTGCAAAAATAAGGCTTCCGATATCGGCATCTACCTTACTTTCCAGTTGACGATGGAGAAAGACGGGGTTTAAAACCATGTCATAAGGATTCCCCACAATCCCCTCCGTATATTTTCCCCCATTAGTAGGGATCTCTGACGAATGTTCGGCAACAAATGCTTTTGCTATGCCAAAAGTAGAGGCAATTATCCCAACCACGAAAATGGCAAGAAAAAGAATCTCTAAACGAGAGAATCGAAAGAAAGATGATTTCATTTCGAAAATAAAGGGAAAAGGAGTGCAATCAGCGCAAACAAGACTGCCATGACAATCGTCGCATAGTGCAGAATTTTTTCTGCTCCCCGTCTGGTAGAGTAGATTTCTCCCCCAGCACTTTCGTCAGATCCCCCCATAGACCCCATACCATCTCCTTTGGTTTGCAAAAGAATACTCAGAGAAAGGAGGAGCGCAAGAGAGACTTCAATCCAGAGGAAAATATCTTTCATAAGAACAAATAAAGGCAAACGGTATTTTGTGGGTTTTTATACGAAAGGTCAAGAAAGAGTGGCGCGAAGTGGAAAAATACCCTCTTCTGTCACCCATCCATCCAGAGGAATATCGTGGGACTCCCTGGGGAGGCTGGCAAGAATTTGAGAAGAAAACACGACTCCTATTTTGGGAGCGGTAATGTTTTTTAAAAATCGATCAAAAAATCCACCTCCATACCCTAAACGATTCCCCTGAGCATCTATTGCAAGAGCCGGAACCAGAACCAGGTCTATATGATCAGGAGAAAGAGGCTCACCTCTTACAGGCTCCAAAATCCCGTATTGCCCCTCCTGTAAATCCCACAACGAAGAAACGGCAAAAACTTCAAGGGTTCTGGTATGAACATCTTCAACTCGTGGAAAACACACGGTTTTATACCAAAAGGATGCTTCCGCTAATGGCAAAAGAAAGGGCTCATTTTTATGAGCAGCAAAAAAAAGAACCGTTTTTGCATTTTTAAAAAGATCGGAATGCTGAATATTTTGAGCAATCCGGGCAGATTTTTGTGCACATTCCGCTTCTCCCATTTGTGTGCGAGCCAAAAGCATTTGCTGACGAAGCCCTGATTTAGGGATCATGACGAAGGAGAACTTTGAAAATTGGATTTTTGGAGCCAAGAAGAGAGGGATGGGAGCTCTGTAGTAGGCGATATTCGAATCATAGGCATTTCGTATCGGTTTGCAACGGAAAAGTATTTCCCCTTTTTTGTCGTCCGTGCAAAAAGATAATGCTCTTTAGTCATTTTTACGACTTTTTCATTGTACTCCCCCGAAGGGTAGCAAAAGGAAATAACCGGTTTTTCAGTATAAAACTCTATTGTTTTTTTTGATTTCTGGATTTCATCGGCAAGTTTTTGGTCTGGAAGAACCGATAAATCCGGGTGGGTTACAGAATGAGAAGCTATTTCTTGTCCATCTTCTGCCATTTCTTGAATTTGTTTCCAGGTAGCATAGTCATGATCATTCCCGGGTCTATTGGAAATAATAAAAAACACCCCCTTCATGTGGTACTTTTTTAACAGAGGAAACGCGTTCAAATATTGATCTTCAAACCCATCATCAAAGGTCAGCATGACATATCGTTCTGGAAACGACCGTTTCCCTTCGAGTATCCCTTTTAAATCCCAAAAGGTGAGTGTTTCGATGTGGTTTTCTTGAAAGAACATAAGAAATTGCTCAAATTTTTCCGGTGAGTAAGAGAGGTTATACTCGACTTTGTTGGGATCATTTGCGGAAGTATTATTGATATGATGAAACATGAGGGTTGGCAGATATTTGGTGAAATTCTCCATATCTTTAAGAATCACCAAAGACGAATTCAAAACCTCTGGATGCCGTGTTTCTTTTGCGAATGGGGTTGGGGACGCAAGAATTTCGGAATGGTTCGTGTTAATTGGTTGTGGACTAGAATAAAGCCCACATCCCGAAAAAAAGAAAAAAAGAAGAATGAGGAGAAAATATTTTTTCATGATCATTATGAAAAATGGACCGGTGCCCAATTTTTTTAGAGAGCAAATACTTTAGAAGTGAGGACTTTTTTTGCCTGCTCTACCGTGGCATTTTCATGAACAAGAGAAACAACGGAAGCCACAAGCCTATCCGGAGCATCGTGTTGAAAAGCATTGCGCCCCATGGCAACACCAGCACCACCTCCTTGTATTGACCCCCAAACCATTTCAAGGGTTTCGGCATCCGAAAGCTTTGATCCTCCGGCGATAATTACGGGAGCCATGCACCCTTCGGTAACTTTCTGAAAAGAATCTGGATCTCCGGTATAGTATGTTTTTACAATATCTGCCCCCAGCTCTGCCCCAACTCGTGCCGCTAAAGAAGCCATATCGGAAGATTTTTCCAGCCCGGTAAGACCTTCCCCTCTCGGATACATCATAGCCAGTAGTGGGACTCCCCATTCCATACACTTCAGGGAAATGTGCCCCAAATCGCGGAGTTGTTCAGACTCGGTCTGAGACCCGATATTGATATGGACCGATACTCCGTCCGCCCCCATTTTAAGGGCATTCTCTACGGTATTCACGAGCACTTTGTCGTTTTTGTCCAGGGCATTTACCCGAGTAGAGACAGAGAGATGAAGGAGAAGTCCAATATCTCGGCCTGCTTTTCTATGAGCATGGAGAGCCAGTCCCACATGTCCAATAACGGCATTTGCGCCGCCTTCTGCCACTTTATTCACGCTTTCAGAGAGATTAATGAGTCCTGGCATAGGACCTTCCCCAGCCCCGTGGTCCATGGGAATAATAACGGTTCTTTTTGTTTCACGGTTCCAAATACGGTCCAAACGAATGGCTTTTCCGGTCATAATAGAGAATAAAATAATAAAAGAGCAGGAGTAAATCTTTACTCCTGCTCTTTGAAAAATAATAAAGGAGGAGAAAGTCCTAGATTTTTACAATCTTTACTTCTGTATAATTTTGACGATGCCCCTGAACCTTGTGATAGCGTTTTTTTGCGTTCTTTTTTACCACTCGAATTTTTTCACCCCGTCCTTCGTCAAGAATCATAGCTTCTACACTTGCTCCTTCCAAAAACGGAGTCCCCAATTCTACATGGGTTTCATCGCTTGAAAGAACAACATAGGGAAAGGTAACTGTTTCTCCCACTTGTTCTGGAAGGCTTTCAATACGAACCGTATCCCCCGCAGAGACGCGATATTGTTTCCCTCCCGTTTCAAAAATAACAAAAGACATATCAGTGAAAATAAAAGTAGCTGGAACAGATTGTCAAAAAGAAAAGCAAAAGTCAACTCTCCGCTCTGGAGAAATGATCAGAAAAAAATATTACTGCTTTTCTCCTTCTGATGATGATTTTTGAGGAGCTGGAGATGTTCCAGGTTCTCCATTTTTATTCTGCATTGCCCCCATAACAGAAATACCAATGGCCAATGCGGCATTTTTAAATTCCTGAAGAGGATGTGCTCCTTCGGGATGGTCGATAGTAATACTTTCTTGTGGGGTAATAACAACATTCACATTCCCCTTACCAGATACCAAAGGTGAAGTAACGGAAATTTCACCGGTGATCCCTTTCTGGGCATCAAAGGAACCATTTGCCAGAAGAATAGAGATTTTTTTATCAGGGAAAGCAATCGTTCCATTGGTTTTTCCGTTTTCAGTAGAAAAAGAGAATGTCGCAATGGTGACAGCAGGCGTAGTAGTCGCATTGGAAATATTTCCGGTTAATTGTCCTGGCTTTTTTTCGGCGGTGAGAGTGGTCCCTTCTCCCGAACGCATTACAAACTCGGCATCCGTATTTTCCAATGAAAATTCTTCTTTCGTTCCATCTCCAGAGGAGAGAGAAAATTGAAATTTTTCAGCAGAGCGAAGGAGGTGCATTTTCTTTTTCTCTGTTTCTCCCTTTCTCGCCAGAAGACCTTCTACTTCTAAAAATTTTGAATCGGTATGAGAAAGGGTAACCGTACCGTCAAATGATAACCCATCGATGGTTTTGAGGGCTTCCTCTGTTGTCTTTTCATCGGGAGACGGAATAAGCGCTCGATAGATATTCTTTACCCCTTCATTGTTCAGGGTAACGGCATATACACGCTGAGCACCTTTTTCTTCTTTAAACCCTTGAAAAGAGAAAAGTGTATTTTTCCCCAAAGCTTCTGAAACAGCCGCGAGGGAGGGTGTCTTGAAAACATTACCCTTGGTAATTTTTTCGATGGTTTCTGGAGTTTGCCCCATCTGCTGTAATACTTCGGTTATTTTTGTTTCGTAAAAATTTCCAACAATGGAGGAGAAGTCAGCAGGGAAAGCTTTGTCATCCGCCATGGTAATATTGAGGGTTTTAAAGAGAAAAAAGAGGGCATCTTTATCGATACGAATATCAGTACCGAGATCAATACTTTTGATTTCTCCGACAGGAGTGGGAATTTTCCCTACAATCTGAAGACTGGTTTCTCCTTGTTGTTGACCATCTAATAACCCATTTGAATACGATTTTGTTTTCCCTTGAGCAGACAGTTTCATACTCCAGGTATTTGCCGGAGCATCGGGAGTAGATTTTACTTCTACACTTGTATCGGCAGTGGCATTAAAACTAAAAAAATTAGGGGGTGTGAGGCTTTCAGTATTGGCAACCAGAGTAGTGGAAATATCATTTTGACTGGCAGTAAGGAGTGTTTGGAATTCATCTCCTCGATTAACGAAGAAGGGAATATAGCTTTCCCCTTGGTCATTGCGCATACTGCATCCTGCAAAGAAGAGCAACGCAAAGCAGAAAGAGAGACCAATACGAAAATTTTTCATGGAAGGGGAAAAAAGGACAATTCTGATGGTATCAAAAAAAGAATAAAAAATATATTTTTTACTTGCTTTTTTAAATAAATATGATAAAATAAGGTGAAGTTTTGAAAAACGGCACTTCACAAAAAAACCAATAACCATTTTATTTTTTTACTTCTTTTATGAAAAAAATACTTTCTACGGGATGCGCCCTGCTTTTGTTTTTTGGGATAGCCATATCCCCCTTTCAAAATACGCCTGTCAGCGAAGCCGCCGATGCCGCTCCTGCGAAAGTAGAGGGGCTCGCAGTACTTCCAGATGACGCCAAGGCGGTACTTTTGTGGGATAGCCTTTCTTTACCAGATGGCTCAAAAGTAAAAGACTACACTGTTTTCTGGGGAACAAAGTCCGTTAAAGAAGGACTCGCTAAAGAATATGAACATACCAAAACCGTTACCGGTGCTACCATAGATGAAGCGGGAATTGTAAAATATACCGTTCCAGAACTCCAAAATGGCACGAAGTACTTTTTTGCAGTAAAGCCAGTATCAGACAAAATAACCGCAACCTACTCCACTGAAGTCCTCGGAACCCCTTCTCAAGATACCTCTACACTTCCCCCTTATGTAAAAGATGCTGAAGTACTCACAAAAAACCTTGTAAAGCTCACCATGTCCAAAAAAGTAGTACTCCCAACCGAAGCTCCCGCAATGTCATTTACCATTACCGAAAAAGCCGATGAGAAAAAAATATTAGAAGTAAAAAATGTGTCATTTAAAACGAATTATTTTCTTATTAAAAATGCAAAGGATCCAAAAAATCCTCCCAAAGATGGTTTGGTAACAGCAGAGGATATTCTCTACATTGAAACAGCAGACCAAGAAAAAGATAAAGACTATATTCTCACCGTTTCTGCCACCATTAAAGACGAGGCAACTCATCCCGTTTCTAGTGGCGCAACCGATTCGGATGTTTTTAAGGGAACCGATGCAAAAGAAATTCCCGCAACAGAAACAGCAATAACCGCGACGCCTTCTGCTTCTGCTACTCCCAGCGCTGCTGCCACCGCTACTAAAACCCCTGATGAAACCAAGGCGGTTGCTATTGGGAAAACATCTGAAGCCCTCGAATTTTTAGCGGGGAAAGTGAAAGTTTCTTTTTCAGAAAATTCCGCAGCAGGAGTTCTCTCTGTAGGAGCAGAGAAAGACATTTTAGTAAAAGCCCTTACCGCTGATACTTCAAAGAAGTTTTTAGAAAGCGGATACCATATCTCCTTTGGTGATCAGGTAAAACGAACTCTTGCTGCAAAAATTATTGTTTCGTATACCGATGAAGAATTAAAAGCCCGAACCATTGATGAGAAAAAACTCGTCCTTTTCACCAGCGAAGATGGTGTAAAATGGGAAGAGAAAGCAGGAGTAGTAGACGAAACAAAAAATACCATTACGGTAGATACCACTCATTTTTCCTACTGGGTTGTAGGAGAGTCTCAAGGGGCGCTTCATGGAGCAGCACCCGACAAAACTCCTCCAGAAAATGTAACGGAACTGGTTGCCACCTTTAAGGCCCAAGTAAGTGATTTCCTCGTGACCCTTACCTGGAAGAACTCCCTCAATAAGGCAGGAGACCTGGCTTCTCAACTCCTCTATGTCAGTACCGACAAAGGAGTGACTTGGTCCCCTTCCAGCGACCTCGGAAAAGATGAACATACCGCAACCTTTACAGGGCGTCCTGATACCGAATATACCTTTAAGGTTACCACCAAGGACACCGCAGGAAACGAAAGTACGGGAGCTATTGCCTCTGTTCGACTTCCAGCCTTACCCACAACAGGAGCTCCTATTTTTATCGCACTGGGAATGGCATTCATGGGATCTGGATTTATGAGTCTCCGACGAAAAAAGTAAATCCCCTTCATTACTCTTAAAAAAAGGAGGAGCTCGATAGCTCCTCCTTTTTGGTAATTGGTAATATTTATTATTGCTGCACTAAGGGTGTAGGAGAATTTTTAACATCCAACGCCTCTAAAACAACAGGAATCGTTTCTTGTTTCCCATTTCTCAGAATGGTGAATTTTATCGTGTCCCCAACATTGTGATTTTGAATAATGCTCTGGAGATCGGTTTTCTCATCCAGAACAATATCGTCTGCCTTCAAAATAATATCTCCTCCTTGTATCCCTGCTTTTGCCGCAGGGGTATTGGGAAGAACTGCAGGAAGATCGTTTTGCCCATGAACCCACGCACCCGTATCACTCCCCAGTTTTTTCTCCGCATTCAGTTTTGCGGTAATCGGTTGATACCGAATCCCAAGGAATGGGCGAATAATTTTCCCGTTCTTTTGAACCTGTGCTACGAGCACATCAACCTTTTTTTGGTCGAGCGGGATAGCAAATCCAATGCCTTCTGCACCGGATGCAATGGCGGTATTCATGCCCAAAACCTTTCCTTCTAAGGAAACCAGGGGACCGCCAGAATTTCCAGGGTTAATAGCGGCATCCGTTTGGAGGAGTTCTTGTAGCTGTTCTGCCCCTCCGGTTCCGTCTGCTGCCGTAATTTTTCGTCCCTTTGCGGAAATAATCCCAGAAGTAATAGTATTTTGGAATTGTCCGAGTGCGTTTCCCATGGCTACGACCATTTGTCCCACACGAATCGCATCAATGGCATCTATAAATTGGACAGGAACAAATGTTTTTGATGCCTCGGCTTTAATTTTCAAGAACGCGATATCATTTACTGGATCACGAGCAAGCACCGTTGCAGAATACTGCGTTCCATCTGAAAAGATAGCGGTATATTCTGCTTGCGGATCAGAAACGACATGCTTATTGGTGAGAAGTATTCCTTCTTTGGTCACCACAAATCCCGTTCCGGCTCCCACTTCTTGTTTTTCTTTTTTCACTTCTGGCGGTTGTTGGGGTTGTCTTTGTTGAAAGGGATCTCCAAAAAAGTCATTAAAAAAAGGATCATTAAAGGGCGCATAGGGATTTTGAAGGACGATTTGTAACTCTTTGGTAGCAACGATGGAAACCACCGAGTGCTCTAATTTTTGAGAAACATCCATATAGGCATTTTCCGCAATCACTTCTTTTACTGCTCCAGGAGGAGGTGCAATTTGCACCACGGAAGAAGAAGGACCTTGAGGTGGAAAAAATTTTAACACACCCACGGTTCCCAGGGCTCCAGCGCCCACAGAAAAAATAAGAAGTCCTCCAAACCAGAGGAAAAGCCGAACAGGAGAGCGTCCAGAATTCATAAAAAGGGGGTAAAAGGATAAACAAGATGGGGGATTTTTTTCCTTATCATACAAAAAGTAAAAAATACGAATCAAGAATTTTATACCGGAAAATGATGAAGAAAAGATAAAGATATGAAAAAAAGGACGAAGAAATCCTTTCCCCTCTTCGTTTTTTTTCTCTACACTATTTATGATTTTTTTAAAAAATATGACCAGCCATCTTGCCAATGCCCGATTTTTTGCTGGAAGCGGATCCCCATCCCTTGCCGAAGGCATTGTACAAAAACTCGGAACAGAGCTTTCACCGCTGACCATTAAAAAATTTTCATGTGGAGAAACATACATTAAGTTTGGGGAAAGTATGCGAGGAAAAGATGTGTTTCTCATCCATACTATTCGTACCGGAATGGTAAACGAAGACTTTATAGAATTATTTTTGCTCTGTGATGCGGCAAAACGCAGTTTCGCTCGCAGTGTTCATGTTATTTTACCGCATTTTGGATATTCTCGGCAGGATAAAATCCACGATGCACGAGAAACCATTTCTGCCAAACTGATGGCGGATTTATTGGTGACCAGTGGCGCAAACCATGTCGTTACCATTCAACTCCATTCGGACCAAACCCAAGGATTTTTTGATGTGGCGGTAGATAATCTCAGTATGCGCAAAACATTTGTGCAGTATTTTGCCAAAAAACAAATGCCCAACACGGTGGTGGTTTCTCCTGATGCGGGAGGCGCAAAAATGGCGAAAAAATTTGCTGATGAACTCGGAGCAGAACTTGCGATTCTCCACAAATCTCGTCCAGCGCATAATGTAGCCGAAATTACGGAAGTCGTAGGAGAAGTAGCAGGAAAAACCTGTATTTTGGTGGATGATATGATTGATACAGCGGGAAGCGTTTGTGCAGCCAAAAAAGCGCTCTTAAAAAATGGAGCAAATCCGGAAGTCTATCTCTGCGCTACGCATCCCATTTTTTCTGGACCCGCTTATGAGAGACTCAAAGACGCCGGTTTTACAGAAATCGTAGTCTCTAACTCGGTTCCTATTCCTGAGGAAGAACGCGAAAAAAATCCTGCCATTCATATCATTGATACCGCACCACTTCTCGCCCATGTGATTGAAAACATTTTAGAAGAACGATCGGTTTCAAAATTGTTTTTTTAATTTTTTTGACCTCTTTTTCTCGAAATATTTGGCTTGCCATTAGCGTTATACTCTTGGCAGTTTTAGGAATCCTTTTTCAACAATTTGTATACCGGGGTGTATTGGATGTACAGGGGATAGAACCACCTTTTCACATTTCCATTGCTGATTGGGGAGAAGAAGATTGCCTTGCTTTGCCATGTAAAATATCTCTTCCTCCCAACACCATGAGAGTAGAGGCGAACAAGACAGGATACAGCCCTGAAACCTTAGAAACGACCATATCCTTTCAAAAAGAGAGTGCTCTTATTTTCTCTCTCATAAAAACGCCAGAGCTACTCCCCTATACGGGAAAAATCACTCCCCTTTCAGTGTACGAACCGCAACAAAAAAATACCGTTTTACAGATGAATAATTTTTCATTTTCGGGAGAAAACTTATTGGAAGGAGAAAAAATCATGACCAGTTTTTCCACTGGGGAGCCGATAAGCGTTGCCAGTGACGAGGTAGGAAGAGGAGTTTGGGCATTTTCACCTCGGCAAATATTTTTTGTTTCTACTCAAACAGCCCAAAAACAAATCGCCTGGGAAGGAGATATTCGGGGCTTAAGACCCCTTTTTAATGGGGATACCTTGGTACTCTCTCACTCTGGGGTAACATACCTTCCGCATTCCTCTTTTTCCGGAATTTCTCTTCCGTCGGCAATAGACCCCAACCTGAGCAGTATTTGCGAAACCGGAAAAAACGAACTTTTTGGCTTCCAAAAAACATTTCGAGGCACAGAGGCGGTAATTTGGAATACCAAAACTGCCGCGCTAAAAATTCTTTCTGCACTCAAAGATTTCCCCGACAATGATTTTTTATACGCGCAGTGCATTGCCCCACACCAAGTAGTTTTAGTTTTTCAAAAGGCAAAACCACTCTTATTGGTGTTTTAAATTGGTCTATAAAGACTCCCCTGGGCTCTTTTGACCCCGCGGGTTAACCGCACCAAAAAACTCGCGGGGTTTTACTCTTTTTCCAACATCAAATCCATGTTTTGTATTGCCTGCAGAGAAGCCCCTTTTCCAAGGTTATCAATTACAGAAATTACTACCAATCTCCCATTTTCATCCGTCTCAAATCCTCCTAAAAAACAGTGGTTGGTCATGCGTACCTGGCGCGGTTCAGGAAGAGTAGGGGAAATTTTTACAACAGAGGACTGGGCATAAAATGATTCGTAGAGAGACAGGATTTCTTCGCGTGGAGGAATTTTCCCTGGTTCAAAAAAAATATGTGCCGTTACCAGCATCCCACGAATCATGGGTACCACATGAGGAGTAAACGAGATGGGGATTCCTTTTTCTGCCCCCCTTGTAAGCCTGTCCTCGACTGCCCTCATGAAAATGGGGGTCGGG
>Ga0194063_10000579_pt1 | contig 25964 bp, 22 predicted proteins | sample SepL3720m_MetaG_FD_155459 | JGI IMG/M metagenome (GOLD analysis project Ga0194063, IMG submission 155459) | Anoxic zone freshwater microbial communities from boreal shield lake in IISD Experimental Lakes Area, Ontario, Canada - Sep2016-L373-20m | ecosystem: Environmental > Aquatic > Freshwater...
TAAAATTTAGCTAAATGCTGGAATATCCCGTGTATCTTTAGGTACTCGAATTCAAATTGAATTCAGTGACAATCTGAAAGTGGGGACAATCAGCAGGAAAGGCCTTATGTATAACTTGGATAAAGTTCCGCTCAAAATTGGATATTATCTTGCTGGATTCGCTGATGGCGAAGGAAGTTTTAATATTTCTTTCCGCCCACGCAGCGATTACAAAATTCCTTGGAAAATTTCTTTGTGTTTCAATGTTTCTCAAAAAGATAAAGTAATATTAACTTTATTTAAAAGATATGTTGAATGTGGCACATTACGAAGTAGACCCGACGGAATCTGGTATTACGAAGTTAATAATTTTCGATCAATAGTCGAAAACGTGATACCATTTTTCGAACAGTTTAATTTCTTGTCTGCCAAGAAGAAAAGAGATTTTCATAAGTTCCAATTACTAGCAAAGATGATTGAAGATGATGAACATTTGACTCTTCCGGGAATCGAGAGAATTCTTGATATCCGTGAAGATATGAATGACGGCGGAAAAAGAAGATATACAGCCAAAGAAATTTTGGCGAAAATTAAGGAATCCTCAGAGACTACACGCTAGACCAATGCTAAGAAGGAAAATTTAGTATTTGGATGATATAGTCCGATCTGCATGGCGACATGCAGGCCGATTTATCGGCAACCAATTATATTGGTAACACAAATGAACGGTCCTATGGTTGGATATTAACTGCCATAGTGAGGTTAAAGACCTCTTCTCGAACTTCAAGTGCCTTGAAGATGTAGAGTGAAAATTTGGCTATATGCTGGAACAACCCATGTATCCGACAGTACTCGTAGCCTTGGCTGCAGTGAAAATCTGTTCGGTGGGGTCAATCAGCAGGAAAGGCTCTGACGCAAGTCAGAGAATCCTCAGACACTAATACGCCAGAGACCGAGATTTTTCTCGGTTAAGATAGAGTGCGATCTTTGCGGCGACGTAAAGTAGATCTTTGGGTGATCAAAGATAACGAAACATAATAATAAGCGAAATTCCTTGTCAGGTAAGTTCTGACCCGCACGAATGGCATAACGACCTGGGCACTGTCTCAACGAGAGCTCCGGCGAAATTGCAGAACCGGTAAAGATGCCGGTTACTCACAGCAAGACGGAAAGACCCCGTGGAGCTTTACTATAGCTTGATATTGGTTTGAGGAAATAAATGTGTAGAATAGGTGGGAGACTTTGAAGCCATGGCCCTAGTTGTGGTGGAGTCGAAATATGAAATACCACCCTTTTATTTTTTTGAATCTAACTTTGGCCTGTGATACGGCCGAAAGACAGTATTAGGTGGGTAGTTTAACTGGGGCGGTTGCCTCCTAAACAGTAACGGAGGCGTTCAAAGGTACGCTTAGCCCGGATGGAAATCGGGCCTCGAAGTATAAAAGCATAAGCGTGCTTAACTGTGAGACCTACAAGTCGAACAGACGCGAAAGCGGGATTTAATGATCCGATATCTTCGTATGATAGAGATATCGCTCATCGGATGAAAGTTACCCCGGGGATAACAGGCTGATCGCATCCAATAGTCCACATAGACGATGCGGTTTGGCACCTTAACACATTGGGGTGCTGCAGAAGTGATTCTGCACCAAAATTCAATTTTGGTACAATGCCAAAATTGAACAACAAAATCGGCTTATAACGGTGAATCCCTATTGTTTGTTCGTGGAATGTTCGGTAAAATATAACAAACAAGGGCGATACCGTGGGAAGTCTAACGTCAATCCAAAATGAGATTATACTGGGCAGTTTGTTGGGCGATGGCTCTTTGCGCAAGCAAGGCAGTCGCACAAACGCTCTCTTTGAAGTTAATCACTCTTTTCAATATAGAGATTATGTTGATTGGAAGTGGCAATATCTCAAAGAGTTTGTAAAAACTCAACCCAAATCTCGGAAAAATAATGGAAATCGTATTGCATATCGATTTACGACTCAGAGCTTGCCGCAATTTACAGAATATTATTACAAATTTTATTCTGGTGGCAAGAAAATCATTTCTCCTGATATCATCTTGACCAGCTTGTCGCTGGCAGTATGGTTTATGGATGATGGTTCGAAGAGTCGCAATTCGTTTTATCTGAATACTCAGCAGTTTGATTTGGAAGACCAAAACTTACTAATGAATATTTTAGAACGAGACTTTGGAATAAAATCTAGTCTCAATCGTGATAAGCAATACTACAGGATTAGGATTCGCACAGAAAGTTCAGTAAAGTTTAAAAATCTGGTCGAGCCTTATATTCTGTCATGTTTCCAATATAAGATTGACAATGACCCCGTAACGACTGACTCGAAAGAGGAGATTTCACCATTGGTGAAATAACACGCCGCTCCCTACTATAAAACGCTAAGGATATGGTTTTAACAACCTAACGTCCGGCAGTAGGGTAAAGATATAGTCTGCACCATAAGTAATTATGGACAAAGGTACGATGTCGGCTCATCCTATCCTGGGGCTGAAGCAGGTCCCAAGGGTTTGGCTGTTCGCCAATTAAAAGGGTACGCGAGCTGGGTTCAGAACGTCGTGAGACAGTTTGGTCCTAATCTGCTGTGAGCGTTGCAACTTGAGTGGGTATTCCCCTAGTACGAGAGGACCGGGGAGTATGGACCTCTGGTGTGTCTGTTGCACTAACCTAGTGCATTGCAGAGTAGCCAACGTCCAATTGGATAAGCGCTGAAAGCATATAAGCGCGAAGCCAGCCACAAGATTAGGTTGCTTTAAAGACCCCTTGTAGATAACGAGGTTGATAGGCCCTAGATATAAGTCCAGTGATGGATTCAGTCATGGGGTACTAATCGGTCGACTGCGAATATTTTAAATTGACTAGTAATTTCTGGTTTACACCAGTACTTTGAGCGCTTTAGACATTTTCATATTGGCGACTTCTAGATATTCAGTTTCACTGGTATCGATGATTAAGCTGGTATAAAAGTCGAGCTCACGTTGCTTTCCAAATGGGGGTAAGATAAGATTTGTCTTGCCTCATCTGGAAAGCAGCCAAGATTGTTATACTTTGTTTGCACATGAGACTTTAGAAGTTTGTGTGTTGGTGGTTATTGCGAAGTGGGTACACCTCTTCCCATTCCGAACAGAGAAGTTAAGCACTTCAGCGTCGATGGTACTTGGATCAAAAGATCCCGGGAGAGTAGAACGCCGCCAACACAGAGATTTTTAAAGTCTTTTTTTGTACAAAGTTTTATGTTCGTCATTCCCGCCGCTCTTTTCATCATTTTTTTTCTGTCATTCCTGCGTAGGCAGGAATCTAGAAATATTGTCGGCTAAATATAATCGTATTTTTGCCCAATAAAAAAAGAGCCTTTCGGCTCTTTTTTTGTAAAACTAAATTTATTTAGTTTCTTCTTCGGTGCCACATCCTGGGCAACCATCACAATCGCATCCAAATCTCAACATATATACTCCTTTTTTAATTGTATTATTACTTTTATACCACATAATAGTTTGTAAAGTAAAAAGTTTATAAAGTTTGAAAGTTCGCAAGGAAGGTCTGTTTTAGGTTTATAAACTTTATGAACTTTTAACTTTTCACTTTATGAACTCATTGCATTATCGATTCCCTGAGTAATGGGATGATCTCGCCGTAGCTTCTGGCGGCGGTACGGAAGGCCAGGCGGCCTTTTTCGGTCAAGGTGTAGACGATGCGGACTCTGGCACCAGTAGAGAGTTTTCTGGTGGTGGCGTAGCCTTCGGCGTTTAATTGATCGAGTGCAGGATAAACAGTTGACTCGGTTGGTCGGCAAGTTCCTTCGGAAAGCTCCTCGATCCGTTGAACTATTTTGTAGCCATAACTTTCTTTGTCTTTGTACAAAACTTTCAATAAAAAAAACTTTATTAGTCCCTGATTGATCAATTTTCGCCAGTAGCCTTCATTTGTTAGATCCACGACAACCTCCGGTTGCAATTATTCATTTAATCATTGGTTCATTTATTCATTAAATGAGTAAATGACTAATTGACTAAATGGCTAAATTTGTATTTTCCCTCGCTCGTCAATGCTTCTTTAGGATATATGAAAGTAGCTAATTTGTCAATTGTCCTTGGGCACAAAATAGTGTTATAATCCGTGTGTGGAAGCAGAAAATAGAACCAATTTATTTATTGACTTTGACGATACTTTATTTGACCGAGATACTTTTCGTGGTGATCTTTTTGAAGTGATGAAATCTCTCGGCGTCAGCGAAGAAGAGCTAGAACAATCATATCGGGCTGTTTATGTCGACGGTTATGCTGGCCCACTTGCTCAACTTCGATACATCGATGAACACATAAGGAAAGTCGATCTAGTCTCTGCAGAGAAAAAAATAAAGACATTTTTGTTAGATGTAAGCAAATATTTATACCCAGAGACAATTACTTTTTTGCAATCAATTGATCGCACCAAGTACAGCCCTCAGCTCTTGACCGTGGGTGGTGTTAATTTTCAGCGATCCAAGGTAATGGGGTGTGATATCAGTAAATATTTTGATCTGTGCCACTTTGTGACCGAAAAAAAGGTCGTCGCTCTGAAAAAGATTGTGGCACGGGATGAAAGATTTATATTGATCGATGACAAAGAGAGCGAGCTTCTGCCGGTTGCTGAATATTTTGGCGGAGCAGTGGTGATCAGGGCGACAGGAGGAAATTTGTTGAATATAATACTGGAACAACATGCCTGAATTACCAGAAGTTGAGACAATTAGAAGGGGACTGCTAAAAAGAATTGTGGGCAAGAAGATTGTCGATCTTTCTTTTGATTGGCCAAAAAGTTTTCAGGGAGATAAGGCAGAGGTGATTGGACAAACGGTGGAGGGCGTTGAGCGTCGAGCCAAGGTTATCCAGATTAGGTTGTCGAATGATCTAAGTTTGTTATTTCATTTGAAAATGACTGGTCAACTGATTCATCAAAAACTGTCTACTGTCTACTGTCCACTGACTACTGACTTCGCCGGTGGGCATCCGGATCATGAATGGCATCATTCGCAACCAAACAAACACACACGGATAATATTTACTTTCGACGATGGTTCAAAACTATTTTTCAACGATATGCGGAAGTTTGGTTGGTGCAAAGTTTTAACGGCTCAGGGCGTTGAGGCGTTGAATCAGGATTATGGTCTGGAGCCGCTGGATGAGGGTTTTACGGTTTTTTATTTACTGGAGAAGGCAAAGCGACTCCCAAACCGGACGATCAAACAATTTCTAATGGATCAAACCATCGCTGCTGGCATGGGCAACATTTACACAGATGAATCGCTGTTCGAGGCCAAAATATCGCCACTTCGCAGAGTCAAAGATATTAAATCCTTGGAGTGGCCACTCTTGATAGCAACGATGAAAAAAGTTCTTGATTTGGGTATCAAATATGGTGGGACGACGGACTCTGATTATGTCAATGCCGAGGGCAAAAAGGGCGGTATGCAGGACTATTTGAAGGTTTATCATAAAACAGGCCAGCCTTGCGTTGGCGATTGCGGTGGAGTGATCGAGAGGATCGTGGTTGGCGGCAGGGGAACTCACTTTTGTCCGATCTGTCAGAAGTAATCGTTCGATTCATCGTTCCTATCTCCTGCTTACCCCGCGTAGCCCTGTCTTCTGGCTCCTAGCTCCTGACTCCTGGCTTCCGTCTCCCTTCTCTTGCCCAGATCATTTCTGATTGGTAGAATAGTATGTGGTTAAAACCATTTTAGATAATATTAAAAGGATGATTTATGAAGATGACTGCAATTATCTTGGCAGCGGGAAAAGGAACGAGAATGAACGAGGGCTTGGCTTCGCCAATACCAAAGGTAATGTTCAAGATCAGTGAAAAACCGATGGTCGAGTACAGTATCGAAAAGATGGAAAATCTCGGCATCGAGCCGATAGTTTTGGTTGTTGGCTACAAGAAAGAACTGGTTCAAGAATATTTTGGTGATCGCGTGGAATACGCAATACAGTTTGATCAGCTCGGTACCGGTCATGCAGTGTCTTCCGCGGAAGGTTTGGTGGCAGGTAAAGCCGATGCGGTCATCGTTTCGTACGGCGACAATCCGTTGTTCTCTTTGGAGAGTATTAAATCGCTAATCCAACTGTACGAGCAAGCGCAGCCGGCAATTGCGATGTTGACAGCGGTGGTGCCAAATCCATTTAATTATGGTCGTGTTATCAGAAATGCAGCTGGTGAAATCATTGCCAATGTTGAAGAGGTGGATTGTGGCGAGGAACAGAAGAAGATCGACGAGATAAATCCATGCTTTTATATTTTCAGGGATGACTTCCTGTGGGACCATCTGTCTGATCTGGCTTCAAATAACGGGCAGGGACAGTATTATCTCACAGATTTGATCAAGATTGCGGTAGATGCTGGTGAAAAAGTTGTTGGTCTTAAGGTGGGTGACTATCATGAGGCTTTGGGCGTAAACACCCTTGAACAACTGAAAGAAGCAGAAGAATTTCTGTCCAATAATCAATAATCAAGAAATGACGGGCGAGACACAATAACCAAGAAACAATAATCAGTTAATAACCAATATACAATAAATAACAACCAGATAACTTGGGAATTGAGTATTGGAAATTGAGATTTTTCTGGTGATTGTCTCTTGGTTATTGTATATTTTGTTTATGCAAAGCATAAAAACTTCCGGAATTGTCCTAAAAACGATGAACTATGGCGAGGCCGATAAGATCTTGACGATCTTTACTCGTGATTTTGGCAAGGTGAAAGCAATTGCCAAGGGCGTTCGCAAGATCAAGTCTTGGCTTTCCGGATCGCTCCAACAGTTTATGCTGCTTGAGTTGCGAATGATTACTGGGAAAACCTTTTATCTGCCGACTGAGTCTGCGATTCTTCGCGAATACCCAAATATTCAGTCTGATCTCTCCAAGACAGCGGAGGCTTTTTATGTTGGAGAACTGATCGATAAACTCTTCGAAGAGGATGAAAAACACGAGGAAGCGTTTGATCTGTTGACTGAAATATTGGATTTGATCGATCTCGGGGTTAAGATGGTGATCTTGCGAGCCTTTGAGCTGAAATTGATCGAGCTGGCTGGTTTCAAACCAGAGCTAAATAACTGCGTTCATTGTAAGGAAAAAATTACTGCTGGGGATAACTTTTGGGATGATATCGAGGGAGGTGTGATTTGCCACGCTTGTCAGACCAAGTATCGCCATGGTGTTGATATTGGTGATAGCGTGATCAAGTTGCTGCGTTTTTTCGAAGAAAATGAGATTGTGACCGCAAAGAGACTGAAAGTTGATCTCGAGGTTGAGAAAAAAACTGAGAAATTGTTGTCTAGATATATTGAAAATGTTCTCGATCGAGAAGTGAAGAGTAAAAAGTTCTTGGATCAAGTCGGAGTGAATAACTGATTTAAAATGAAACCACCCATCTCGCCAATGGCGAAATAGGTGGTAGGTGATGATATCCAAGATATATACTCTAGATTTACTTCCGTTGGAGTATCTCTTGGAATTCTTCATGGGAGACGACTTGAAAGCCGCTCCTTGTTTTGAATTTGCGATAGCATCGTGAACATTCAATGCTATCGGGTGGATAGTTGAACTCCTTTTCAAGAGAGTGGCCCCGAGCATCCATACATGGGCCTTCTGGTAATGCTTGGTATACAAGCTCACCAGACTCGTTCGGGTAGTGGTAGACCACTGCCCGACGGAATGGTTGCCGAAATATTTCGGCAACTGACATAATTGCATTAATTACATCAGCAATGAATCCAATTATGGGACCCATCATCTCGGTTACCTCCTGAGGTCATAGTAGCAGAGAAATATATTGGCGAAAAGACCCGTTTTTATTTGATCAATATTGATATAAAAAACGAATTCCCCGCAGGTCTGGCGACCGACGGGGAATTGTGTGCTATGTTTTCCAGAGCAATGATCTGGCTCTCGGCATTTTACCTTCTCCGCTTTCGCAGATCGGGCATGCATTTGAGCAGGATACTTTGTATCCAATGCTTTCTAGCCATGATGATAGCTCCTCTGAACGGGTAGTCGCCGAGCCTTTAGAATGCAAACAGCATCCCGAAGGTGAAATAGCGACTGTTGTTTCGCAAGGATGGTCTGGCCATTCCATCACGAAGTCTTTGATGGTTTTTTCCTCTAGTCCGCAAGTTAGCCCAGCGTAACTTGGCCCGCAAAATGCGAGTGTTAGTTCTTCTTGGTGGTATTTAATAATCGCAACTTCCCAAGTGTTGCGCACTATTACACCGTCTCCGCCAAATACCTCTTCTCCTGTTGGGGCGAAGTGCCCTCGCCAAATATGATGTCTGTTGTGAGGCGTTTGTAGGAGTACTATTGTCGGCTGACTTCTGTCTTGCAGCCTAGCGTTGGTGGCTAGGGCAATCGCAGAGTCGGTTTGCGGGTGTCTCGTGTCGCAAAGACACGAATACATCCATGGACTTCTCATTTCTGCTGCGTACAAACTCATCAGCATTTCCCCCTCCTTCATGTGCGTATCCTGAGCATAAGTTTTTGCCCAAGAATATGTACTATTTATAACACAGATCGACTTCAGCGTCAAAGGTGATGAGATTGGAAAAATATGATATTGTGAATATGATTAAAAACATGTTTGCAATATTAAGTTGATGACGAAATGGGGAAAATATGATAGAAAAAAATGACCTGATGGAAAAAATTATTTCGCTTTGCAAAAGACGGGGATTTGTCTATCCGGCCTCTGATATTTATGGTGGCTTTGCAAACGCTTACGAATATGGTCCTCTTGGCGTACAGGTAAAGAAAAATATTTCTGACTTTTGGTGGAAACGATTTGTGACTGAGCGAGATGACATTGTCGGGATGGATTCATCGATTATTGAAAACCCCAAGGTTTGGCAGGCTTCTGGACACCTGAATTCTTTTAGCGATCCACTGGTTGAGTGCAAAAAATGCCACAAGAGATTTAGGGAAGACCATGTGGCAGAGGCAGAAAACAGAAAACAGCAGTCAGAAAACAGTTTGACTGGTGAGCAAAAGGCCATGATCAAATGTGAAAAAGGTGGTGAGCATGAATTTGCTGATGCCAAGGATTTTAATCTGATGTTCAAAACTTTTGTTGGTGTGACCGAAGATTCTGTTGATACGGCATATATGCGGCCAGAAACGGCACAAGGGATGTTTATCAATTTCAAAAATGTGACTCAGTCAACGAGAGTGAAAATACCTTTTGGTATTGCGCAAGTTGGCAAAGCTTTTCGAAACGAGATCACGCCCGGTAATTTCATTTTTCGAACCCGAGAATTTGAGCAGATGGAGATCGAATACTTCATCAAGGATGATATTGAGCAATCTGCAAAGTGGTTTGAATATTGGCTGATCGAGTGGAAAAATTTCTTCCTTGATCTGGGGGTGAAAGAGGAAAATCTGACGATTCGCGCTCACGATAAAGACGAATTATCGCATTATTCAGCCGGAACATCTGATATCGAATATCGTTTTCCTTTTGGTGTGTCAGAGTTGGCCGGTGTAGCTCAGCGGACGAATTTTGATCTTACTGAGCACGCGAAATTATCAGGACAGGACTTGCAATATATTGATGAGATCAATAATGAAAAATTTATCCCATATGTAGTCGAACCGACAATGGGCCTGAATCGTGCCATGCTGGCTTTGCTCTGTGACGCATATGACGAATCAGATGGTAGCGATGGGAGAGGAGCAGGGGAAGTCACGATGCGTTTTGATCCCAAGATTGCGCCGGTTAAAGTTGCAGTGTTCCCACTAGTAAAGAAAGAAAATTTGCCCGAGATGGCAGGCGAAATTGTCAAGAAAATGAAAAAGGCCGGCATCAGTGCTTTTTATGATGAATCAGGTTCGGTTGGTCGTCGCTATCGTCGGCAGGATGAGATTGGGACGCCATGGTGTGTGACCGTCGATTTCGATTCTCTGACTGATAAGATGGTAACATTGCGTGATCGTGATTCGATGAAACAGGAGAGAGTGTCAACAGATGATATCGTCGGCCTGATACAGTCAAAATTGATCTAATTTGTAGTAAAAACAGAAGATAATATTCAAAAAATCACCAGTCTAGAACGACTAAATCTAGCTGGTGATTTTTGTATCCACAGTTTCTGGTCTTTGGGCATTGGATAAAACGAATTTTTGGCATAAAATAGTACTTGAGTGGGAGAAAGTGGGAAAGAGTGGGACGCTGAGCGTCCCTTGTACCACGCTAAGTGTGGTGGAAACATACAGATTACAGATTTAAACGGATTTACAGATAGGCACTACTCTCGGAATTAAGGATTCAATTATCCAATCAGTTTCCAGTTGATTTGCGAATTAGAAATTGGGATTTGATTCAGAGAATTGGAAATTTGGAATTTAAGAATTTGGAAAAATATGTTCATCGGCGAATACAACCATGCAATTGACGCAAAGAAGAGAGTTTCTCTTCCGGTAAAATTCCGTGGTAAACTGGCGGATGGCTGTGTGGTGACTCGCGGTTTGGACAAATGTTTGTGGGTTTACCCGATGAAGGAGTGGGAGAATATTGCAGGAAAGGTAGCGGCTTTACCCAAAACTTCGCAAAAAGCACGATCGTTTTCAAGATTTATATTTTCTGCAGCCGATGAAGCAAAAGTGGATAAGGTCGGACGGATCAATATCCCGCAGACACTGAAAGATTTCGCAGAAATTACAGACAAAGTTGTTATCATTGGCGGATATGATTATATCGAGATCTGGTCTGAGCAGGTATGGAAGAGTTTCAAAGACGAGATGGAAGAAAGTTCAGAGGAGGTTGCCGAGACATTGACTAACTTACAGGCAGATTAAATTAAATTTCTAAATTACTAATATCCAATTTTTCAAATCAAATCCTAATTTCAAAATTAATAAAATTTAAGAATTTAATAATTGATTTAGTAATTAGAAATTAGATATTTAGGAATTTATCAAAAGGTACATTAAAAAGTTATTTTTCAGAGATCAACAGCCAGCGCAAATGACCTCATTTGGAGAGGCTTTGAGCCGTTCGGAGGAGGACAAGGGAGGGAAGTCAAAAACAAAAATGATCGTACTAACAGCGTAAAAAAAGACCCCGTTTCACGAAAGTGAAGTCGGGATCAAGTTTCAAATGTATTATATCAAGAAAACGCTCGAAAACAAAAAGCTGGCTGGTGATCTTTGGAAGATAGCAATGTGAATCATGAATCATGAATCATGAATTAGGAATTATGGATTAAGAATTAAGCGAACGAAGTGAATCAAGCGAATAAAAAGGAATCATGGGCAGAATTTTAACTTTTACAAACTCAAACAATAACGATCTGGGCCAGAAAAAACGATCGATCGACAAGGCTATAGTTATTGGACCAAACGCAATCAAATTTATTACGATAGCAATATTCGCTATTTTGGCGATTGTCTATCTTACTCAGTCGACTGCTGGTGCCGCAAGAGGTGCAAAATTTAGCAACCTTGAGGGAAGCAAAGAACAGCTGGTTTTGGAACAGGAAAGATTGGAAGCTGAGCAGACACGACTACGCGCTCTGAAAGAAATTGACACTGATGTGTCCAAAGCTCCTCTTGAAGTGTACAAAGGGGTTGAAAAGACCTCAAATTAATATCGATCTTCTGGTATAGTATAGCTATGTACAAGCAGCCTCGAACAACTGATGGGCGGGTGAAGGTTTTGAATATCATCGTACTTGCTCTGGCCGGTATTTTTTGTTTTCGACTGTTCGATCTACAGGTGACGCAAAATTCTCATTATGTTGCTCTGGCTCAGAGTCAGCAGCAGTTTGAAAAAACTCAGATTGCACATCGCGGCGAAATATATGTTCATGACTCAGTTTCCGACCCAACGGCGTATTATCCGTTGGCTTTTGATATCAAGAAATATTCTATTCTGGTGGTACCGATGCAGGTTGTAGACAAATTGAACCTCTCGAAAGAGCTTGCGCCGTTACTTGGGCTCAATCAGATGGATATCTATGGCAAGATTAACAACAACAAATCGTATATTCCGCCGCTCAAGACGGGCATGACTTACGAAGAAGCCAAAGTCGTTAACGACAAGCATTTTCAAGGTCTCTTGATCGTGCCTGTCTATAGTCGTTTTTACCCAGAAAGCCAATTGGCTTCTCAGCTCCTAGGCTTCGTGAACGCTGACGGCGAGGGCAATTATGGTATCGAGGGAAAATACAATGATGTGTTGAAAGGTAAGGATGGGAGTATCACTGGAGAGAAGGACACTTACGGCCGGATTATCTCTATGCTTTCTCAGCGAGCGCCAGAGAATGGCACAAGCTATGTTTTGACGATCGATCGGAGCGTTCAGTATTTTGTCGAGAAGACATTGGCGGCAGGTATTGAAAAGTACGGGGCAAAATCTGGTAGTGTGATCGTGATGGATGTGAAAACTGGAGGAATTTTGGCCATGGCTTCAAATCCAAGCTTTGATCCAAATAATTACAGCAAAACAGCAACAGAAAATGCATCTTTGTTTATCAATCCAGTCACTTCGATGGTTTATGAACCCGGAAGCACGATGAAGCCGTTAGTGATGGCTGGGGCGATCGAGCAGGGTATTGTAACTCCAGAGACAAAGGGAACTTTTGCCGAATCTGTAAAAGTTGGTCAATATACGATTGAAACCGCTGAGAGAAAAGCATTCGGCGAAGAGACGATGACTCAGGTTTTGGAGAACTCTGATAATGTAGCGATGGTCTGGCTGTCGGAACAGATGGGGTCAGAGATGATGTATAAGTATCTTGATGCTTTTGGCTTGATGGAAAAGACTGGTACTCAGCTGAACAATGAAGTGGCGGGGACAATTCCCTTGCTGAAAAACTGGCGAGATATTAACAGGGCGACAATTTCTTTTGGTCAGGGTGCCTCTGTGACGCCAATGCAGTTGTTGACGGCGTATTCGGCCTTTGCCAACAAGGGGGTGATCATAGAGCCGCATATTATCGATAAAACAATCTACTCAAATGGTGAGGTCAAACAAGCTGTGCGCGAAGAGGGCAAGAGAGCTATTACCGAGGAAACGGCGGGAAAGGTTCTGCGAATGCTTCAGGCGGTGACTGAGCATGGCTCGGCGATGGCGGCAAGGGTTCCCGGTTTTAATATCGGGGCTAAGAGCGGAACGGCTCAGGTGCCTGATCCGAAGGGCGGTTATGACACTAAAAAGTCAATTCACTCTTTGGCTGGTGTTGCACCAACCGAAGATCCAAGGTTTGTGATGTTGGTGAAGATTGATGAGCCGACTTCAGCGAGATTTTCGAGCAGTACAGCATCACCATTATTTGGCCAAATTGCTTCTTTTCTGTTAAATTATTATTATAGGTTGACGCCGATTAACTAGCATTGGATCCATACCGCTGGAGATAAAATAAATTTGGTGAAATAGATGAAAAAAAGCTTAACAACAATTTTGAATAAAATATTGGCTAGCTATGCCAGGTTCGTGATCGCTAGGCACAAACCTTTTGTCATTGCCATTACTGGATCTACCGGTAAAACTTCAACCAAAGAAGCTGTTTATCAGGTTTTGTCTGATCATTTTGGCGCAGAAGAGGTCAGAAAAAATTTTGGTAATTTAAATTCGGAAATTGGTCTGCCGATGACCATCTTGGGCTACACGAGTTATCCGCTTGGTATTTTTTGGCCGATTTTTTTGCTTGGCGCCTTGCGTAGGCTATTTGTAAAGAAATACCCAAAATATTTGGTTTTGGAGATGGGAATTGACAATCCCAGAGGGATTGAGAGCCTTTGCGAAATTGTGAAACCAAATATGGCTGCGGTGACTGGCATCACGGGTGCGCACTTAGCAAATTTCAGGGATTTGGGAGAATATCAGCAGGAAAAGCTTAAAATATTTAAATATTTATCTCCGGCAGAAAAAGGGTTCGTAAATATTGACGATCAACATTTGGCACGACTGGATGAGCTGAAGTTGACGACTATTGCTGTAAAGAATAAGGACGCTGATTTTAGAGCTGAGAATATTAAATTGTCCTCGACAGGTACCGAATTTGATGTAGTCTCTACGGGGAAGAAGACACATGTGAACAGCAGGTTGCTTGGTGAGCATCTTGTGTATGCTGATCTCTTTGCCTTTGCAATAGCATCTTCTCTTGGCATTCAGACTATCCAGATTGCGAAATCACTCGAGAAAATTCATCCCTATAGTGGGAGGATGAATCCTTTGTTGGGAAAAAATAATGTTCAGATTATCGATGATACATACAATGCGAATCCGTCATCTGTTTTGGCTGCGGCAATGTTTTTGGACTCATTGGTGTCTCCATTGCGCAAGGTTATGATTCTTGGCAATATGAATGAGTTGGGTGCTGCAGAAGTTCCTGAACATCTTGCAGTCGCGGAGCAATTGAAACAAACCAAGATCGACCATTTTGTCCTTGCAGGACCAAATGCAGAGTCGATGGCTAAAGTCATCGGCGACAGAGCTGTTTTTTATATTCATCCGGCTCTTGTCATCAAAAATCTTGGGTTGGAAATCTTGGCGGGTGACTTGGTCTTGGTCAAAGCATCTCAGAATAATAATTATTTTGAAGAAATTACTAAAGTATTGATGCAAGATCCTAAAAAGGCTGATGAATTTTTGGTTCGCCAAGGCAAGAAATGGTCCAGTGTAAAAAATAAATTTTATAAAAGTATTAAATAGCGAGGTACCATGGAATTTTTCGAAATTAATTCAGGCACTTTGATCCGTCTCTTCGGCATGGCAACGCTGAGCTTCATGATTGCTTTTTTCTGGACACCGCTTTTGACTGATTTTTTGTACAAAAATAAACTTGGTAAAACGATTCGTGATGCCAAAAGCGCGCCGATCATGGCGGCTTTGCATGCGAAAAAAGCGGGAACCCCAACCATGGGCGGAATTCTGATCTGGGTCACAGTTGCAATTTTGACTTTGTTGTTTAACTTTTCTCGATCTGGCACTTGGCTGGTACTGTTTTGTTTGATTGCGACAGGTATTGTTGGCTTGGTTGACGATTATTTAAATGTCAAAGGTATCGGTGAAAAGGGTGGCGGACTAACCTTTAGGCAGAAATTTCCGGTCTATGCCGCGATTGCAGCGGTGGGGGCCTGGTGGTTCTACTCCAAGCTTGGCTGGAACTCGATTCATCTACCCGGTATTGGTGATTTCACAATCGGTCTGTGGTATGTGCCCTTGTTCATTGTTACTTTGGTTTGGGTAGCATTTGCTTCAAATGAGACAGATGGTTTGGACGGTCTTGCTGGTGGCATCTTTGCTTTTTCTTATGGAGCCTACGGTTTGCTGGCTTTGGTCGAAGGGCGAGAGCCGCTCGCAATTTTCTGCGCCACTGTCATGGGGGCTTTATTGGCTTTTCTTTGGTTCAATATACCTCCAGCCCGCTTTTTTATGGGTGATACTGGCAGTATGGCTCTGGGTATGACCTTGGCAGTAATTGCCTTTCAAACAAATGCGGTAGTAGTGTTACCGCTGGTTACTCTCGTTTTCACTTTGGAAGGTCTGAGTTTTATTATCCAAATGCTTTCCAAGAAATTTAGAAATGGTAAAAAGATCTTTTTGTCTTCGCCATTTCATCATCATCTCGAAGCCATCGGTTGGCCAGAGGGCAAGATTGTGATGCGCTTTTGGATTATCAGTGCTATTTCATCTGTTGCTGGTTTGGCTATTGCCTTGGTAGGTAGGGGAACGATCTAATGAATTTCGAGAATAAAAAAGTCGCGGTTATTGGTCTCTGGGTCGAAGGTGTCGCTATGGTGGATTTTCTTAGTCAAAAAGGGGCCAAGATCACAATCTTGGATAGGGAGACTGAAGAAGATTATCGAAAGAAAATGCCAGCCGATCTAGGTGAAAAAATTGTAAGCATCTTGGCTGATGAGAATATTAGTAGAATTTTCGGTCCGCAATATTTGGATAATTTAGATCAATACGATATGGTGTTTCGTTCTCCAGCGGTCTATTTCGATGACCCAAAATTGGTCGAAGCGAAAAAATCTGGGGTATGCATAACTTCGCAGATTGATCTATTTTTTGATCTTTGTCCCTGTCCAATAGTTGGGATTACTGGGACAAAAGGTAAAGGAACCACTGCTTCGTTGGTTTATGAAATACTTAAAAATAATTTCCAATTTCCAATTACCAATTACCAATCAAATTCCAATGTTCAAATGTCCAATGGCAAAAGCGAAGCGCCGGCAGTATATTTGGCTGGAAATATTGGTTATCCGGCGATCTCGTTGATAGATAAATTAAAATCAGAAGATATCGTAATACTAGAGCTGTCAAATTTTCAGCTTGCTGACCTGCAAAAAAGTCCGCACATTGCTGTGTTTACAAATCTTGGTGTTGATCATCTTGACTATCATCAATCTGAAGTAGAGTATCGCAAGGCGAAGTTTAATATTTTTCAATATCAAACGGAGAATGATTTTGCTGTTATCAATGCTGACTCGTCATATGATGATGGCGAGTTAAACATGGTTAAATCTCGCAAATTATACTTTTCCAAATCAAAAAACGATGTTGACGCTACGATAGAGAAATATATGAATACATATGCAGTTTTTCTTCACGAGGATGGGAGAAAAGAAAAAATATGCGATTTAACTGAAATAAAGTTGTTGGGCAGGCACAATTTGGAGAATATTGCCGCAGCAGCTTTGGCGGCTCGTCTGCTTAACATTGATTTAAAAATTATATCATCGGCTGTCAAAGAATTCATCGGCTTGCCTCATCGTTTAGAGTTCGTTAGAGAAATTGACGGTGTAACATATGTCAACGATTCTTTTGCGACAAATCCTGGGCCGACCATTGCTGCCATTGAATCATTTGAGAGTCCGAAAATATTAATACTGGGCGGAAGCTCTAAGGGTGCTGATTTTTCAGAAATGGCAAAAGTAATCACTCAAAACAATGTTAAGGCCGTCGTTGTTATTGGTGCGGAGGGTCCAAAGATCAGAGCATCATTGCTCGAAAATGATTATATTGGTCAGATAATTGATGGAGTTGGTGATATAGATGAGATCGTAAAACAGTCGAAGGCCGTTGCTGTCACGGGCGATGTGGTATTATTTTCTCCGGCATGTGCAAGCTTTGATATGTTCAAGAATTACAAAGATAGGGGCGAAAGATTCAAGGACGCGGTAAATAAAATTGCTGATTCTGTGTTGTAATTTACCCCAATTTTCATAATCAGGTAGGAATTATGTTAAAAAGAAAGTCTGATGTTTGGTTGTCTATTGCTGTGTTCGCACTGGTGGCTTTTGGTTTGATTATGATTTATTCTGTATCGAAATATTATTCTCTCCAATTAACGCACGAGCAGACTGATAAATATTTTTTGAAAAAGCAGCTCACTTCAGTTTTGATTGGACTTGTCGTCTGGGTTGTCGCTCAGGGAATAGATTACCGCGTTTGGGTTAAACATCTCGATAAGCTATTTTATGTAACGATTGGTTTGTTGTTGTTGCCAATAATTTTACAACCCTTTGGTATAGCATCGACCGGTAGATGGATCAATCTTGGTTTTACCTCATTTCAACCCGCTGAGGTTGCGAAATTGACATACTTATTATATCTTTGCGGTTGGCTGGCCAACAAAACCAAGCAGGCAGTTCCTGCGGGTAAATTGTTTTGGTCCGTGGTGGCGATTCTGGGAACCGTAGCGGCAATCATGATGTTACAAAAGGATTTAGGTACTCTGTTAATCTTTGTGGTAATTACAGCGGCGGTGTATTTTGCTTCTGGTGCGCCAGTAACTAACATTGTCGGCGGAATGGGGCTGGGTGCTTTCGTAGTATGGCTAGCTATCAAGATAGAACCATATCGGATGCAGCGATTTTTGACCTTTTTGAATCCCGAAGATAACGCTCTTGGATCTGGCTATCATATTAAAAATGCTTTGATCGCGATTGGTTCCGGTGGGCTGTGGGGGCTGGGTTTTGGCCAAAGCAAACAGAAGTTTTTATATTTGCCGGAGGCACATACTGATTCCATCTTTGCGATTATTGCCGAAGAGCTTGGCATGGTTCGATCGATGGTAGTGATTGCTGTTTTTGTCTTTATCGCTTTCCGCGGCTTTAAGATTGCCGAGAGAATATCCGATAATTTTGGCAAGTATTTAGCGATTGGTATCACTAGTTGGATATTTTTTCAGATGATTATCAATATTGGCGCCATGATGTCTCTTGTCCCACTTACTGGTATCCCGTTGCCGTTTATCAGCTATGGCGGAACTTCAATGATTGTGCTTTTGGCGGCAGTTGGTATACTTACAAATATATCCAAATCAGCGAGTTCGTATGAAAAATAAAAAGTTATTATTGGTTGGTGGTGGTTCGGGCGGTCATTTCGTTCCGATATTTTTACTAGCACAGAAGATAAAATCGATTGATCCAAGGTTAAGAATAAAGATTATAGGTTCTGGTACTGAGATTGAAAGAGCATATTTTTCAAAAGTTGCAGGTTATAGCTCAATAGTGACCGGGAAATTTCATCGTTACAAAAAATATAAAAATATCGTTGAGCTGATTAAATTGTTTTGGGGTCTTTTGCAATCACTTGGTATTTTGCTCTCGTATCGTCCCGATGTAATCTTCTCGAAGGGCGGCTACGCGTCTGTGCCGATTATCTTTTGGGCAAAGCTATTTCGACGGCCTTATTTTATTCATGAATCAGATATTGTGATGGGCAAATCAAATCTTTATGCAGCTGATAAAGCAATAAAAGTTTACACGGGTTTTCCTGAAAGTTTTTATGATCTTTCCAATGCTCATTATGTCGGGCAGATGATAAAACTACCGCCGAAGAATGATGTAAAAATTTTCAAAAATGATCTGCCAACAGTTGTTGTCCTAGGCGGCAGTCAGGGCGCTCAGTCTCTAAATAAGTTAATTTATCAGTTGCTTGGCGAAATATTGCCGAAATATAATTTGTTTCATCAGGTTGGCAGAGAAAATTTGATTGAAGCGAGAAATATTTTTGAACAATTATCGATTGAATTTCAAGAGCATTATAAAATAGCTGATTTTCTTCATTATGACGAAAAGCCGAACATCACCGATATCCTTTCATCGGCTGATGTGGTCGTTTGCCGAGCGGGTGCGACAACGATGGCTGAGACAGCTGTGTCTGGGAAGCCAATGATACTGGTGCCATATATCTATGCCTCAGGTGATCATCAGTATAAAAATGCTATGGCTATTTCAAGTAGTGGCGGGGCAATTGTCATTACTGAAGATAAAATATTAGAAGAGTTGGCTGGCACAATTGGTTTGATATTGTCCGAAAATGATCGTGCGAGAAAGATGACTGACGCTGCCAATAAGTTTTTTAAATCCGACGCAATAGAAAATATTGCTAATGATTTAATAAATCATAAGGAGTAAAAATGAAGTATTTCTTGATTGGTATAAATGGTATTTCTATGCAAGGAATTGCAGAGTATCTGCGACAACAGGGTCATATTGTCGTTGGGTCAGACATTAAAACCGGTGGTCACAAAAAGGAAAATATTACTGGCGATATTGATCTGGTGGTGAGAACTTCAGCAGTAACACCCGGATCGCCTGGTTGGATTGAAGTCGAAGAAGCCAACAGAAGAAATATCAAGGTCGTCAAGCGATCGGAATTTATTGGTATCCTTTTCAAGGATAAAAAGATGATCGCAGTTTCAGGTATGCATGGTAAGACAACCGTCACCTCGATGGTTTCTTTGGTTCTGACTGGGGCAGGGTTCGATCCAACTTGTTTGGTTGGTGATGTCGTCACTGAATGGGGAGATGTGCTTCGAGTAGGGCATTCACCTTGGTTTGTTTTTGAAGCCTGTGAATACGATAAAAATATTTTATTTTACCGTCCTTATATATTGGTTTTGACGAACATAGAGGAAGAACATTTAGACAGTTACCCTGGTGGCTTGCCAGAAATTATGGAGACATTTTCTCAATATATTGATCGTGTTCCCTCTGACGGCTTGATCATCGCCTGCCGAAAAGATGCTAATATTAAGGCACTGCTTGCGAAAACTCAGTCACAAGCGCCTGTGATATACTATGGCGGCGACGAAGGTGATTATAGCAAACTTGATTTTCCCTTGAGTATCCCTGGGCATCATAATGTCGAAAATGCTTTGGCTGTTGTTGCTTTGGCCGACCACTTGAAAATTGAGCGGAAGATTACAGAAGATTGTCTGCAGAAGTTCAAGGGGGCGCATCGTCGCTTTGAAAGAATGGGTCAGTATAATGGCTCAGATATAATCGATGATTATGGCCATCATCCAACAGAGATCAGGGCGACGATTGAGGGCTTGGTCGAGCGTTACCCGGAAAAAAGAAAAGTCGTTGTTTTTTGGCCTCATCAATACAAGAGAATCTTGCCGTTGTTGGCAGAATTTGGGGATTGTTTTGCGGGTATCGATGAATTAATCTTAAAACCGATATTTTTTGTGTCTGGTCGTGACGAGGAGCTGCCGGTTCGTTCTGAGGATATTATGAAGCTAACTGAGGCAAATGGTATAAAAACATCGGTGATGACAACCGACGAAGAAATCGTTACTTATCTTGAGAAAATCATAGATAAAGATTCTGTTTTATTGACACTGGGCATACCACCGGTATATAAAATTGGAGAAATTCTAGCAAAGGAAAATATATGAATGATCTTGATCTAAAAATGTCTGATTATTTTGGCGATAAGATAAAATACAATGAGCCGTTAAACGATAAAGTGTCCTTGAAGGTTGGCGGCGTGGCTGATTATTATATTGAGGCCAAAACCGTGGACGATATCTCTCGGGCGATTCGTTTTTGTTTTGAGAATAAAGTTCCATATTTTGTTCTCGGGGGAGGGTACAATATCCTGCCAGCTGACGCCGGCTTCCAAGGGATGGTAATAAAAAATAATGCAAATGAAGCGATATTCAGCGCGAGTTCTTCTGAAGTAATAGTTGAATCAGGGATTTCAATTGGTCGTTTGATCAACCTAGCCGCCGGTCGCGATCTTGGTGGACTTGAGTTTATGTTTGGTATCCCTGGAACCGTGGGCGGTGCAATTTATGGAAATGCTGGTGCATTTGGTCATGAAATTGGTGATTTTGTGAAGTCCGCAACGATTCTGGTTGTTGTCGAAGATAGACTTGAAACGAGAAAGGTAGATCGTAGTTGGTTCCATTTTGCATACCGTGAATCTTCACTGAAGAAGGAATCAAAGCGATATGCGGCAAAGCCAATAATATTGACTGTAACCTTGCAGTTGGCTCGACGTCGTAAGGATGAAATTTTATCAATGATGAAAGAATGTTTGGATAAGAAAAAGAAAACCCAACCTCTGGACGAGTCGTCAGCTGGAAGTTTCTTTAAAAACCCAGGTCAGACCAAGGAGATGTCTGCCGGCTACTTGATTGAGAAAGTTGGCGGGAAAAAGATGAAGGTAGGCGGTTCAGCCGTATCGTCGAAGCATGCTAATTTTTTGGTCAATAAAAACAATGCATCAGCTAAGGATATTCAGGATCTCGCTGCCAAGATCAAGGAGACCGTTGCAGAGAAATACAATGTGAAGCTTGAGGAAGAAATTGAATATATTGGGAACTGGTGATGAGATTCTGGAGGGACAAAAAAGTTGTTAATAAAAATATTCCGCGTCGTCGAAATATTTTGTTGACTGAAAGAGAGAGTAAGAATGTCGATGGTGGCGAAAAAAGTCGGCTGATTTTTAAAATTAAATTGGTTTTTGCTTTGGTAGTGGTTCTTTCTGCCTCTGTATTTTTTCTGACATCTTCGTATTTCAAAGTTGCGGATGTTATAGTTGAGGGCAATGTCTTAATTCAAACTGATGCGATTCGCGCCGAAATTCCTACAGGGCAAAATATATTTTTATCAAATACTGGCGATATTGAAAAAAATATTTTGAAAAAAATGTCTGAGATCAAAGATATTCGTGTGATCCGTGGGATTCCAAATGCGTATAAGGTTATTGTTTTGGAGAGAAATCCTGTGATGGTTTGGCAAACTACCGGTAAGAATTATTTGTTGAGCGATCAGGGGGAGATAATACACGAGGTTCCTGCTGATAAATATACAAATCTCATTCTCGTCGCAGATAAACACAATTTGCCAGTATCAAATGCAACGCAGATTGTATCACCGAATTTTGTCGCGTTCACCCTTAATTTAAATAATCAGTTTTTCAATGCAGTCAATATTCATCCGATAAAGTATGAGATTCAGGACACTACTTTTGATATGAATGTGTCTACCGATGCTGGTTTTTTTGTAAAATTCGATACCACTCGTTCGAGTGCCTCTCAGTTGGAAAATTTGAAAATAGTTTTGGCGCAAAAGAGGCCGGATATTAAAGAGTATGTCGACCTGCGCATCGATGGTTGGGTATATTACAAATAAATATGGATTTGTTTTTTTAGATTAGGATTGTTATGGAATGGATTGTTAAAAAACGAACTGAAGAAAAATTATTAAATCAGATCTTGATCAATCGTGGCATCACTGCTGATAAGTTTAATTCTTTTTTGCGACCGGATTTTGCCCGAGATTTATTTGATCCGTATTTACTCTCCGATATGGACAAGGCGGTGGCTCGGATAGCCGAAGCTGTGAAATCAAATGATAAAATTGGAATTTTTGCTGATTATGATGCGGATGGAATTCCTGGGGCGGCGTTACTTTATCGTGCCTTAACAGCGATAGGGGCCAAAGCCGTCGTGTATATTCCCAGCAGGGAATCTGGTTACGGCCTGAGCGAGGAGGGGATAAACTACCTTGTTTCTGAGGGAGCAAAATTAATTATCACGATCGATCTTGGCATTAGAAGTATTGCTGAAGCTCGCTACTGTTCAGACAAAAAAATTGATTTAATTATTTCTGATCATCATCTGCCGGGGTCAGAAATACCTGATGCATTTGCAGTGATTAACCCCAAAAAACCTGGGGATGAGTACCCTTTTAAAGATTTGTGTGGCTGCGCAGTGTCATACAAAATCATACAGGCTTTAGCGGTTCATTATCCGAGCATACTCAATGAAACATTTCTGAAATGGAATTTGGATCTGGTAGCAATTTCAACTATTGCGGATGTAGTTTCTGTTGTCGGAGAAAACCGAGTTTTTGTAAAGTATGGCCTCACAGTGTTGAATAAAACTAGAAACATTGGCATCAAAAAATTAATTCAAAATGCTGCTTTGAAAATGCCTATCGGGTCTTATGGTGTCGGTTTTCAGATTGCGCCAAGGATCAATGCCCCTGGTAGGATTGATCATGCCACAAAATCATTTGAAATATTAGTCAGCGATGATCAATCCGAAGTCGATGATCTAGCTTCCTGTCTGGAAGAGAAAAATATTGAACGACAGGACCAGATGGCGACAGTTGAACAGGAGGCTGTATTGATTATCGAAAAAAATAAGTTGGACTCGAACAATATTATTATTGCCCATGGCGACTGGCCCAAGGGAGTGATGGGTCCGACGGCAAGCCGATTGGTTGAAAGATATTATAAGCCTGTAGTATTGCTATCGAAGGAGCAAGAGTCCTACACCGGCAGCGCCAGAAGTATCTCTGGTATAAATATCGTTGATTTACTGGAAGCGGTTTCACAGCATCTGATCAAATTTGGCGGGCATGCTGGGGCTGCGGGTCTGTCTGTATCGGAGAATAATCTGGATAAATTTATCGCTGCGATGGTAACGAAGTCTGCTAAAATACCTGCGGAAATTTTTGCTCGAAAACTGAAAATTGATTGCGAAGTATTAGCCAGCGAAATGAATTTGCAAAGCATAAAAGTCCTTGATCAACTCGAGCCCTATGGTCTGTCCAATCCTCGTCCGGTGTTTGTTCTTCGTGATGCGGAGATAAAATATCTTCGGATGGTCGGCAAAGATGCAAAGCATGCGTCATTTTGTTCCCTCTCTCTCGGCCAATCATTTAAATCGATATATTTCGACAAGGGTGAGAATATGGTCAAGATTGAAAACGGTCAAAAATACGATTTGGCTTTCAATGTAGAGATAGATAACTGGAATGATAATGAGCAGGTGTCCCTTAAAATACTCGATTTGAAAAAGTCATCTGTATCTCGCGAAAATTAATTTTAGGATGGAATATGAAGGCCAATAAAAATTCAATCATCTGGATGTGTAATAGTTGTGGTAATGAGTTCGGTGCTTGGAGTGGCAAGTGCTCTTATTGTGGTGAGTGGAATACGATCAAAGAAGTGAAAGTTGTTGGAGGTAAACATAAAAATTCTACTACTCAAAATGCGATTGAGGTTTTGCGATTAAGTGAGATCGAGACTGACAATCATAGACGAATATCGACTGGTGTCGAAGAGATGAATCGTGTACTAGGTGGTGGTATCGTTCCTGGATCAGTAATTCTGTTAGGTGGCGAACCTGGCATTGGTAAATCGACTTTATTGCTTCAGCTGTGCCAAAATATCTGCAATGTCCTGTATGTTTCTGGTGAGGAATCTTTGCATCAGATCAAGTCGAGAGCGGATCGAATCGGCGTAAAGGAAAGTGGCTGCCGCCTGGTTGCCAGTGGCGATTTACTGCAAATCAAAGTAGAGTGTGAGACTTCTCGGCCTGCGCTTTTGATTATTGATTCTATCCAGACTGTTTACCTTGATAATGTTGAATCAAGCACAGGAAGTGTTTCTCAGGTCAAAGAGTGTGGAATTTTCTTACAACGATTGGCAAAGCAATTAAATATTCCTGTTCTGATAATCGGTCATGTGACGAAGGAGGGAGATATTGCTGGACCGCGGTTACTTGAACACATTGTTGATGTGGTTCTGTATCTGGAGGGCGATCGATTTAACGACGCGAGGATTCTTCGTGGGGTGAAAAATAGATTCGGTGCCACGAACGAAGTTGGGATTTTTTCTCTCGATGAAAGAGGGATGACAGAGATCAAAAATCCATCTGAGTTATTCTTATCTGAAAAAACTAATTTGGCGGGTAGCGTGGTGACGGCGATGATTGAGGGGACTCGGCCGATTTTGATTGAAGTCCAGGCCCTGGTAACTCCGACAAATTTTGGTTATCCCAAGCGGACAAGTTCTGGCTTTGACCTAAATAGATTAAACTTGCTGGCAGCTGTCATCACAAAAAAGACTAACATAAATTTGTCGAATTGTGATATCTATTTAAATATTGTTGGTGGAATAAAGGTGATTGAACCGGCTGTGGACTTGGCAGTTTGCGTCGCAATTATTTCTTCACAGAAAAATATACCTGCAAAGGAAAATATTTGTATTTTTGGCGAGGTCGGCCTTTCTGGTGAGGTCCGCAGAGTGGTACGACAAAAGGAGCGGGAAAAAGAAGCAAAAAATCTCGGTTATACGCTACCGAAAGTAATCAAAAATGTATCTGAGATCAAAGAGTTGCTGGTGTCGTAAAGCTTTTCTCAGGACTTGTGATTGTGCCCTGTGAGTTAGTAGAACCAACAGTGTAGATATAAGTCGCAGCGGCAGACAGACTAGCTATCGACAGGGTATGTGTTTTGGTGAGTGTTTCACTGTCAGCGGTAAGTTTTTGCGATGGCGCTGTGACCTTCCAGTAGGTGATGTGGGAGTTTCCTGGTGAGTTTGTCGTCCAATTGATAGTTGCACTTGTGGCAGTAATATTTGTTGCCTCGACTCCTGTGATCACGATAGGAATGACTTTTTCTGGCGTCGAGACGGCGATGGAAGTTGAAGCGGTTTTGTTTAAGCCATCGGTGATAATAGCAGTAATGGTGTGATTGCCTCCCGAGAGAGAATCAAAATTGTAGGTCGCGCTATATGGTGCGGTAGTAAGAGTAGCTACTGAGATATTGTCGATCTTAATTTCTACTTGATTGACAGAGATAGCTGTATTTACCGACACAGTAATGTCTGCCGAGCCTGTCACGGTCGACTGATCTTTCGGTGAAGTAATGGAAATACTTGGGGCAACAGAAG
>Ga0194063_10000580_pt1 | contig 25885 bp, 23 predicted proteins | sample SepL3720m_MetaG_FD_155459 | JGI IMG/M metagenome (GOLD analysis project Ga0194063, IMG submission 155459) | Anoxic zone freshwater microbial communities from boreal shield lake in IISD Experimental Lakes Area, Ontario, Canada - Sep2016-L373-20m | ecosystem: Environmental > Aquatic > Freshwater...
CAATTCAAGACTCAAGGAATTACTCAACAGACATAGAGGACTATCGGTCAAACGAAGACTCCTTCTTACGAGTCTCTTTCTGACACAGATTTCATCTGAAAAACCAACGCGAAAATATCATTAGCTCAAAGCTTGCTAACGCGGTAAAATGCCCCGCCATGGCGGGGAGACAGAGGGTTCAATTCCTCCCGCCTCCTGCGGGATAAACTTTCGCCCGCTCCGCGTCAAACGCGGCTTTGCATGGTGAGTATCCAAGTGGAGTCGCCGCGTCAAACGCGGCTTTGCACATTCAAAGGCTTTGCACATTCAGAGGCTTCGTACTTGTGGCCATTTTGCAGAGGCCGTGGTTACTTCTCGTCCGCGTCAAACGCGGCTTTGCACATTCAGAGGCTTCGTACATTCGGCGGCCTCACCCATATGGCTGCTTCGACCATACGGTGTCTTTGCGCATATCGCAGTTTCTGCCGCTACTTCTGTTCGAGTGTCCGAGTAGGACATCTTGCATTCTCTTACTGTTTTTATGTATAGTTGATACATGTTCAAGCCTGCCCCTCAGTCAACGACGTCAGCTATAAAAGGTCTAGATATCGTCATCCCCTCTCGTGAGATGAAAAATAGCGTCCAAACACTTCCTGATTTTCTTAGAGACGAGGCTCGGCATATTGTGCGAACGGGGAAGTCATTTTATTTTCAAAAGAAACATATAGAAAATGGGCTCATACACCTTAGTTTTCTGGTTGGTCTCATTGTGCCATTTGCGCATGTTCTCATCCCATATATAGTGTGGAAGATACATCAGAAAAATAAGGGTGATTTGTACTTAGAGGATGCGATGCTAGCTTTCAATTTTCAATTGACTTGCACGATTTACATGGTCATTTTCGTGATTCTCACCACGGGAATAGGCCTCATGTCATTTCCATTCATCAAGGAATTATCAGGAGTAGCGTCAAGTGATCGGGAGACTCCTTTGACAGTCATGGTGCCTACGGTGCTCGCACCAGCTTTGTCCATCTATTTCTGTGTTTGGGTGTATTTCTCACTCAAAGTAGCCATCGAGAGAATGAAAGGGAAACGAGCGCAGTATCCGACCTCAATATCATTTTTATCAATTGATACCTAAGCCAGTTCAAATTAGACTATTGATTTTTTGAAATAATACTTTAACATATATATTCGCTATGTCACAAACAACTGTTTCTCTCCAACCCGATGACCCTGGCTGGCGTCGTGCTCAAGGTCAGCTCCTCACTCAACAATATTCCCCCGCTCAGCTGAAAGCTTTTTCTGCACAGTACGGATCACCTCTCCTACTCCTTTCGATCAAAACCATCAAACAGCAATACGAGACATTGCAACGACTTCTACCTCGAGTCAAGCATTATTATGCACTGAAGCCGTTACCTCATCCTGAGGTAGTAAAAGCACTGAAGGAATTGGATGGGTATTTTGATCTTGCCACCAGTGGTGAAGTAGACGTAGTGCGTGCGGCAGGAGTTGATCCAAAACGCTGTGTGCATAGTCACCCCATCAAACGACCCAATGATGTGCGGTATGCCCTCGATTTTGGGAATGACACATTTGTATTCGAGAACGAATACGAACTGGTCAAACATGCTGCTGTCAAAGATCGCACAAGATGGTTTATGCGACTCTCCTTTCCCAATCCTGAGGCCCAATGTGACCTATCATCCAAGTTTGGCGTGCCTCCAGCGGAAGCATTTGCTTTACTTAAAAAGGCACATGAAATGGGTTATCATATTCGAGGGATTAGTTTCCACGTCGGGAGTCAGATGAAAACTCCTGCAAAACATATCGAAGCGATTACCTTTGCAAAGCAACTAGTCGATCAAGCGAGAGCAGCTGGGATAAACACTCTTGGTACCCTAGACCTAGGTGGAGGTTGGCCAGTGACGTATGTCCAGCCAACGATGCCCATCGAGGATTTTGTTGCTCCTATAGCAGAGGCGCTCGATGATCTTTTTCCTGACTTTGAGATTCTGAGTGAACCGGGGAGATTCATTGCGGGACCTTCGGTTGTGGCGATAAGTAGTGTCATGGGTAAAAATATTCGAAATGGTCAGATGATGTATTATCTCGATGATGGTCTATACAACAGCTATTCTGGCATTGTATTTGATCATGGTCACTATCTCATTTACTCCCTCAAAGAATTGGAAAATGCAGACGTCCCTGTATCTCACGCGACACTCGCCGGGCCAACCTGTGACAGCATTGATATCATGTATCGGGATATACTCATGCCTGATATGGACCTTGGAGATCTGTTAATTTCTCCAGTTATGGGTGCGTATGCTGGGGCATCGCATGCGACTGACTTCAATTTCTTCATGCGACCAAAGATGGTAGTTGTCGAATAGGAGATAGCGCATAACGTAAAATGGAGAGTGTAGAACGCATAATATAGAAAGTCCATAAAGTCCGTAAAGTCGTAAAGTGAGGAACAGCTCCGAGCTACAAGCTGCGAGCAGATATTAGCCTCTTAATTATTATGCAAGATCTTAGATTGCTGCTTCGCTAGCTTCCACCAGAGGAGGATGTGTATGGTTTCCTCATCTAGCCGCAAGAATATCTGTGGGGAGTTTTTCTATTGGAACCTCCATACGATAGTTCCAGTTTTTATCACTGATGATACCTGGCTCATTGATACGAGTTGTTGATCCAATCCAATCTTGTACAGGGATGATTGCGATATTAGTATGACGAATCAGTCCCAACACTACATCTCGATATGTATATGGTTTATTCGGTATGGTAAGTACAGTCGCCAGTTTATGCTGTTGAGCAGGAGTCAAATCTCGGAGATATGCTGCAAGTGGGCACGTGTCATGGGTAGAGCTGAAGTAGATGTGTGGCTGACCATCAAAAAGTCGAAAATCCTTCTCATGCACTTCGCTCGAAGATTGAGCGAACATCATAGTGACGACAGAAACACCAAGCACTCCGAGCTTATGTGCTGTTGCCTCGAGTTGCTTCATGTTGAATTCAGAAATGTCCTCAATATATATTCCTGAGTTGAGCTCCTGAGCCATACGTGCAAAGTGAGTCATATACAATGCTCCAGGACCTTGAACTATCTTGTCCCTATGAGTGTCGGCTACATGGAACATTTCATATTCATACAAACGTATCGCAGAATCGATCCGTACTCGATCGAACAAAGTCATTGCGTGCCTCATGCGTTCATCCCACAACTTGAATGTATCAGGATGATCAAAATCGTAGAGAGGAAAGCCCCAGATCTGACGGTTGCGCCAGTGACGACCGCCGAGAGAACCTGCGATATATTCGAGATCATACTCTGGCGTTAATACGAAAGCGCCTGGATAGCGCCAACAATGGTAACTTCCGATGGGAAGGAAAAACGGAAGATCTCCCCACAACTCGACATTATGTATTTTTGCATACTTTTTCATCTCCTCGAAAGATTGGTGAAGATTGTATTGAACGCGTTTTATCTCCTCGACGCGGCGAGCAAAACTCTTTGTCCACTGTTTGATTTTCTCGTCATCTGGCCTATGAAATCCCGTGTCCCATCTTCGCCAATCATCAGTCTCATGATTTTCACACAAACACTGAAATACGGCATACCCATCCAGCCAATATGATTGGCTTGAGACAAATACCTCATACGCATCGGTATGCACATCATCGATTATTTCTTGCCCATCAAACGTGGGGATATATGCTGGGTTTATCCCTATCCCGTAGCTCCAATAGGGTGATGTAAAATAATCCTGTTTCGGATCAAAACCTGTTGGATTCAGTGGCAACATTTGCCAAATAGACTGACCAGTAGCATGCAACCAATCAATGAACACATAGGCCATCCCAAAAAAGTCGTCCTTTTTCATATTCTCCGATAAAAGAGAGTTGAGAGGGATGAGAGTGCCAAGACGCTTGATAGAAGTCATAGAAACATAATATCAGATTCGTGCAAAGGATGTATAAATCACCCTGTCTCTACAGCTCGAATGATGGCCGCTGCGTCGATCTCCTCATATTCGAGGAGTTCTACTGGCTTGCCACTGCAGGGCAACCTTCGTACGGCAAGAGAAATAAATTCAGATTTTCTATTTCTTAGCACACTTTGTACAGCGTTTGCCATGCCACCCTCGGCATAATGGTCCTCGATGACGATGATTTTCTTTGATCCATCACACGCGGCATTGATCGTCTTTTCATCGACAGGCTTCACTGAGTACAGATCGATCACAGCAACCCTCTTTCCTTGAGAAAGAAGTGCTTTTTGAGCTTTGAGCGCTTCGTGGAGCGTGATCCCCGCAGCGATCAGTACGGCATCTTTTGTGCCATCTGGATCACCATGGACTTTTGACCCACCCAAGGTAAATACTTCATCTGGACCATATATCACTGGAGTTTTTGCTCGAGTGGTACGCATATACATGAGTCCTTTCGTATGCGCCATATACTCGACCAACTGAGTAGTTGACTGAGCGTCGCTCGGGTAAAATACCGCGCTTCCCCAGATAGAACGCATCATGGCGATATCTTCTAAAGCCATTTGAGACCCTCCATCTTCGCCGATGGAGACTCCTGCATGAGATCCAACTATTTTCAGATTTGATCCCGCTACACCTGCCATTCGAATCTGATCATATCCCCGAGTCAAAAATGCAGCAAAGCTTGATGTGAATGGGACCATATCTCTGAGTGCGAGACCAGTTGCAGCGCTTATCATGTTCTGTTCGGCGATATACATTTCCAAGAATTGGTCAGGAGCAACTTTCTTGACTCCATCAGCAAATGTAGAGTTGCTTGTCTCGGCATCGAGTGCAATGATGCTGGGATTAGATTGTGCTACAGCGGCGAGCGCAGCTCCGTACGCTTCACGAGTTGCTACTTGTTCGCCGAGCTTATAGGTAGGCGGCTCGTATTCGTTGATGAATTTTTTCACAGACTCTATTTTTGATGGTTTCGAGATTTTACCTACAAGGGAGGTATCTACCTCACCTAGCTCGAACAATACTGCGGGGAGATCTTCTCGCTTGACTACTGTGCCGTGTTTGCCCTCTTTATCTTGAAGGGATGCTACTCCATATCCTTTGTACGTTTTGCAAATGATCATGACTGGCTTGTCTTTCACGGTGTGCGCTAGTTTGTACGCTCCTCGTATTTGATCGAGATCATGACCGTCTATGATGATTGGCCACCATCCAAATGCCGTCGCTTTATCCTCATATGACTTGAGATCGTGACCATACATAGTTTCGCCACGTTGACCTAAACGATTTGCATCGAGAATCGCAATGAGATTGTCACTATGGTAGTGTGATGCTAGTTGCATAGCTTCCCAATTTGACCCTTCGGCCATTTCGCTGTCACCAATGAGTACATATGTTCGACTATCAGTATGAGTGAACAGTTTCGCATGGAGCGCCATTCCCAGGCCAACTGACAGACCTTGACCAAGTGATCCTGTCGGCATCTCAGTATAAGGAAACTTCATCGTGGGGTGTCCCTCGACCTCGGATCCAAACTGACGAAGCTTCATCAGGTCATCTTTCGGATATACGCCACCCACTGCCCACAGCGCATAGAAAAGAGGCGCTGCATGGCCTTTGGAAAAGATCAGCCGGTCGTTCCAGATATTGTCCTTGTGGTCGATATCGTATCGGAAATAGCCTTCGTACATGAGTACCGCCATGAGATCTGCTGCTGATAGACAAGATGTCGGATGTCCCGATCCTGCCTCGGTCGTCGATACAAGAGAGTAATAGCGGAGGAGTTTCGCAAGTTTTTGGGTTGTAGAGGTATTGTTCATGGTCAGATCGTACCAGGTAATATCATTTTGTCAAAAACTCGATACTTTTCGACGTAACTCAATCGCGGGACAATAGAATCAAAATCATTTTCTACTATTTTCATTTCTGAAAGTACACATCACTTACTAAAGTTTTTCCACATCTGACTTGCTCGAGGCTTGGTGTCTCCCATATATTTGCTATTGAGTTTTTTGCTACTTCCATACGCATGTGCAGCTGATGTCGATATTTTCTCAAATGCCATTTGAGCGATGGGCATACGATAGTAGAGGAGGATGGGCATGTTGGCGACATTGTGTAGCTCAAGGGTCATCTTGAGATTGTTACCTGGATCCAAGAAGCCTGCCGTGATATGGATGAGCAACCCAAGGCGTCCCACCGAACTTTTGCCTTCAAGTCGTCCTACATACTCTGCAGAGACTCCCGTATGTTCATAGATCATGCCAAGTGCAAACTCGCCGGGATGGAGTACGAAGGGTTTGTCACCGGAGATGCTGATCTCTTTCATCATGTGATCAACGGGCTTACGCGGGTCGATGACTGCATGCTGTGTGGTGTCGAACACAAGAAAGTACCGATCAAGATGGAGATCTATGGATGCTGGCTGGAGATTTTTGTCATTGTACGGAGTCACGCTGATATCACCTGCGGCTAGAGCTTTTTTAATATCAACATCTGACAGAATCATAGCGAGGTGATTATACACTGAGAGCTGACGCTTGACAGGTGAGTGAGTTTGACTTTACAATGCGTAGGAAAGACCGTACCAATATGCACCAAAATATATCTCAATTAACAGAACTTCAACGAAAGGTTACGCAAGAAAGCGCTACTGAGCCTGCATTCTCAAATGAGTATTGGGATACCCACCAGGATGGTATTTATGTAGATATCATATCCGGCGAAGTCCTATTTTCATCCAAAGACAAATATGACTCGGGCTGTGGATGGCCGAGCTTCACGAAACCATTGAACCCAGAGAATATTCTTACAAAGACAGACAACTCAGCTTTTATGACACGTACCGAGGTCCGTAGCACCAAAGCAAACTCTCATCTGGGGCATGTGTTCGACGATGGACCAGCAGACAAAGGCGGACGCAGATATTGTATGAACTCTGCTGCTATGCGCTTCATCCCCGTAGCTGACCTGGAAAAAGAAGGGTATGGGGAGTACATGAAAGAGTTTATAAAGTCATAAAGTCATAAAGTCGTAAAGTGAAGAATAGCTCCAATTTCATCGCTTTGATATGCGTTCTACACTCTACGTTATACGTTCTACCTTCTACGTTCTGCATTTACACACAATATCCTATAAAAGTGTGATATACTATGTACTAGATTGTAAGAAATGATGCTGCTTTATGCAGCATGCACGTATCTTCAGCCAGAATCCTCTCCATTTAATTTTTTTCGAGGACTCCAGCTGACACAAGCGGAGTACCACATCGTTAATCTGTAGGCATTCCTCTTCACGATTGAGATCTTTGTATCTCCATTTTTGCAACAGTTATATTTCCTTTTATTTTCTTTCTATGTTTACACCTACCTCATCATCGTTTTCAAATCGTCCAACTCGTTCCCGTTTTGGCCGATCACCTAGTCCCGCACGCTCATATGGCCAATCGCCTCGCAGAGAAGAGGGATCGACCGGGAGTTACGGCTATGGTCGACCATCACGCGATGACGCTCGACCTGCCAGATCGTACGGATCTCGACCATATGGTACAGCTCCTGCTAGTGGCAGATCTGGTCGTCCTGCTGGACGATATGGAGCGCCACGTGGTTTTGCTCCTCGAGGTCAATCATCTCGACGTGGAGGCAGATCAGAGAGTATTGCAGCCAGTCGCTATATAAAAGCAGCCATCATCAAACCTGCAGAAGAGGTGCTCATTCCAACAACAAAATACACAGATTTTCCACTCCATCCATCACTTCTTGCCAATATCGCTAAAAAAGGCTATGTCAATCCAACCCCCATCCAAGATCAGGCAATACCTCATATCATGGCTGGCAAAGACGTTGTAGGAGTTGCAAATACTGGTACAGGTAAAACGGGTGCATTCCTCATCCCAACCATCGAAAAAATTGGTCACAATCCTACTACCAAGGCATTGATCATCGTCCCAACCCGTGAGCTTGCTGAGCAGATCCAACAGGAACTCTCATCACTTACTGTAGGTATCGAAATATATTCAACTTTGGTTATCGGTGGAGCGTCGATGATCCGTCAGATCACCAGTCTCCGTCGACATACTCATTTTGTCATCGGTACTCCAGGTCGCATCAAGGATTTGATTGAGCGCAAAGTGCTCAATATGAGTGCTTTTAGTGTATTCGTCCTGGACGAAGTCGATCGTATGGTAGATATGGGATTTATCCAAGATATTAAGTATCTCGTATCACTGCTTCCTGAAGAGCGACAGTCGCTCTTTTTCTCAGCCACGATCTCTCCTGAGATTAGCCAAGTCATGTCTAAATTTCTCAAAGATCCGATCACTATCAGGATAAAATCTACTTCGTCAACTGTTGACAGCGTCAATCAAGACGTGGTCCGTGTCCCTCATGGTATGACCAAATGGCAGGTTCTTGAACCTCTTCTCAAAAAGGATGGTTTTACCAAGGTTATGATATTTGTCCGCACCAAACGTGGCGCTGACGATCTCACTGGAAGACTGCTCGATGCGGGATTCCAAGCTGGAGCTATCCATGGTGACAAGCCACAGCGTGCGCGACAGATAGCCGTGCGAGAGTTCAAAAACTATCAGACTGATATCCTGGTCGCAACTGATGTTGCAGCCCGCGGCATCGACATCCCTGATGTGACGCACGTCATCAACTATGACGAGCCAGCTACCTATGATGACTATGTACACCGTATCGGTCGTACAGGACGCGCAGGTAAGGCTGGTACAGCGCTGACCTTCATCGCTGGGTAATCAATGGCACAGGAAATTAGTCATCTGCTTGTCATCCCGGCGAATGCCGGGATCCAGAAACGAAAGATTGGTCCCATTTCAGGGGCCTATTTAGAAGCAATTTCATGATACCTAAAGCAGCTCACTAGGTGGTCGTTGACCATGCCACACGCTTGCATGTGGGCGTAGCAGATCGTCGACCCGACGAAGGTGAATCCTCGTCTTTTCAGATCTTTGCTCATCGCATCTGACTCTGGTGAGGTCGCCTTATAATCTTTGATAGTTAGCAATCGATTATTTATTGCTTTACCTCCTACAAAGGACCACATATAGCGGTCAAATGTCCCAAACTCCTTTTGTACCCTCAAATATGCCTGGGCATTTTTTACTGCACCACGTACTTTCAGTTTATTTCTGATGATACCAGGATCGGCGAGGAGTACGGCGATTTTCGCCTCATCATACTTTGCTATTCTGCGGGCATCGAAGCCATCAAAAACTTTTCGATAATGTTCGCGCTTGCGCAGCACGGTGATCCACGAGAGGCCTGCCTGCATCCCTTCGAGCACGATAAATTCAAATAACTTGCGATCATCATGCAACGGAACGCCCCACTCCTCATCGTGATATGTGATGTAGAGCGGATCATTACCGGACCAAGGACAGCGAAATGGCAACTTATTTTTCAGGAACATTGGTATATTCGTCAAACTTCCTAAGGAGATTTATAGAGTTGCTAATTATTTTAGAGATATCCGAAACACTTAACAGAAGTTTATTACTTTCAGAAAGAATCATCCGCATTGCTGGCTGAGATTTGAAGAGTGCAATTTCAAGCTCTGTGAGATCGACCTGCGAGTGTGATAACTTATTTCTAATTACCCTCATACATTGAAGATAACTCCTTACATCATTTCTAAATGCTTTTGTTACTTCTTTGCCATGAGTTATTTGAATATGTTTCAAAATCGACTCTATAGAGTCATCGAATGATCGTCTGTGATCTGGTTTGCGAATAGATTTTTTTATTTTTGCAATAGCGCTTGCAATTTTCGGGTAATCAGAAAGGAGTGATTCAAGTATTAATATTGTCAGCCCGTAGTTATCTGCAAGATCATTAGAAATTCGAATTCCTTTCCTTTCAATCATCTCATTAATGTGCATTTCAAATGCAATAAAAATATCTGTGAAGAAATGTATAAAGATTGATTGATAGATTATTCCAATCAAGATATCGTCGTAATCATACGGATTATCTTTAATAATTCGATGTAGATGAGCTATTTGGTCAATTGTCACCACACTACACCTGTTGATTTGAAGATAGATCTGCTGAGCAACAAGAGGCTTTAGTATTCCATCAATATCCTCGATTATTTTGGGAAGAACTGTGACGACTGCATGTTTATCTATCATTATTTAGAACTCGTTGAGATCTTGACTAATATTTTGCGGAAAGGGCGAGATTTCCGCCAAAGGCGGATAAACTTCTCATCTCGCAGTCATGTGCGGAAAGGGCGAGATTCGAACTCGCGAGGCTTTCGCCTGCCAGTTTTCAAGACTGGTGTGATCGACCACTCCACCACCTTTCCTTAGGTCACCCCTATATTATACCTGCTATCCGGTCAAACACAGGGATTAATAGATCCATATATCCTTCTCGGGATATTTTTATACCCACTCGAAATCAGAAGGAATCCAGTGCTAAGGTCTCACTTTTGCAGCATTACACAATCTCTCTTGCACGAGAACCTTCCATGATAAACCGGCAATTAAAAGATAAGAAATAGTTGAGTAAGCGAACGCTACAGAAAAAATGAATTTATTCTGGAGTATCGCAAGAAATACCTGTGCTACGGAGATGATGCTTAATAGCAATATAATGTATAAAACTGATATTGATTTTTTCCAGAATCCAAAGCTCACCAGCAGTAATACGAAACTGGTTGCGAGTAAGTATGGAAGCATTGATCTTATGTGGGCAGCATTTACGATCCATGCAGGAACGACACTAAGTGCGCACCAGAACGCATTCGCATTCCACCAGTTAATCCTGCCAAAAATGTGTTTAATCTGGACATTGAGATTATCTATCTTGAAAGGAGTGTTCATATGAAGATATTAGAAAATGAGGCACGAGCGGGAATCGAACCCGCGCAATAAGAGTTTTGCAGACTCCCGTGTTTCCACTTCACCATCGTGCCAAGGTGGGTATATTTTAACAGAAAGAACCACAGTAGTCTGAACCAAGAACGTGTGAAGGACTATCGAAGTCCACCCCACTCGACGAGAGTGAAGCCCGTGCGCTCAATATATTGCAACTTTTGTGGCGTTATCTCTTGTACAGGCTTACTATTCAAAGCCGAATAGTCGAGGAAGACACGGATGACCGTATCTGGTCGTGGCGATACATCCATAGGGATGAACTCATTCATTTCTTTTGTTTGGAAGAAGCTCACTCGATAGTATGGAGTATTTTTCTCGCTCATCTTCGGGACCCAGTAGGAGATCATATCGGCCGATTCTTTCGCTGTCAGTCCCATTTCACTCATTCGAGCATTCATAAATGACTCCAGATTATCTTTTGTTACGATCCAACCACCCTTGACTGAGGGATATGCGTTTTCGATGCTCTTTCCTGACCAATAGATATAGGGATACTCATTCTTTCTACATGCATCGCTCGCATATTCAGATCCAAACCGACTACTGTTGATAAGTGAACAATCGGTATATTGCGGTTGAAGATCTGTGATCGTCCCATCTGGTTGAGCCTTCACCAGCCAACCATCATGGTAGGTGGGTATTTGTGTATCGAGTGTCACTGGAGAAACAAATGAGATGCGTACAGTTGTTGGCTTCTCAGGATAGAGATACACCACAGGCTTTCCACACCCTCCCATTAGCTTGATGTCATACTCTCCTATGACGACCCATCTGTCCCAAGTGTCCTTGAAAAAAAGAAGTGGGTGCTTGGATACATATTCGCTTATAGATGGGCGCGGCATGTTGTCGTTGGACATTTTGAAAGATTCCTCGTCATATCCCGATTTTGCGTTATATGCAAGCTGGTACAAAGGATGGTTACTGTCTGTAAGTATGTAGAGCGTAAATGACGATGATGAGGATATGGCTATGAGATCATCGTTTTTCAATCCATCGACTACGTAGGTACTTCTCCCTCCGCCACATGCTCCAGGAAAGGCCATGTCATACGTGTTGTAGTAATCGCTCGGCAGACCTGCGAGAGCCTTTGTGAGCTGCATACTGGGAAAATTGATGTATTGAGGAGCTTTGGGGTATGCACCAATCTTCTTTTGTTCATATTCTGCAACCTGTTTTGTATATTCAGCGTAGCTTTGATCGTACGTGGGCAGATCCTTTTGATATGCCCCTATTATTGATTGAGGAGAGAATACATATGGATAGGTGAGTCCAGTTGAGTCTGCTGCCAAAACATAGGTAGTAGTCTTGAGATATTGATTGCGGATAGCGAGCAGATTTTTCTCCTTGTCTGAATCATTCTTATTTCCAGTCCATTCCGTTGAGCTCGCGTAGAGCGTCAGTTGTTTTTGCGAGGAAGTGAGCACATGTGATGTATCAACTTCGGTAATGAGGTAGTCGAGACTGATGTCGTAGCCATTTTTATCTTTTTTTCCGCTTGGTTTCAACTCGGTGAGAATATTGTCATACCGGATCAGGCCAAATGGCTCTCCAGTTGCAATAGTTTGTGGATGATCGCTTTCGAGAGTAACTGCTTTTGATATTTTTGATTTATCAATATGCATGTAGGGATTTTCCCAACTTGCTTCGTCATACAGTGTGGTGTTGCTCTTTGGATCATCGAGTAAGTACGACTTAAAGTCTTTGGTTGCAAGCACGTACTGGAGGCTCGGCCCAGGTCCTTCTGAAGGGCGTATTGCGATGATGCGGGTATAGCCCGCATACTCACCTTTGGCATAGGTGCCTGCAGAGAAATACGCAAAACTATCAGTTACGCCATTTGCAATATCGCTTTCGGTGACTTTAAAGAGATTTAGATCATTGGGAAGCTTTGCAACTTTGCCGGTGAATAGACTGCTTTGAGTTTGCTGCGATATGGTAGGAGATTGCGTGCCCGTTTGTGGTGAAACGCCTGGTGTGGTAGCGGTGGTGATGGGTGCAGCGGTAGTGTCTGTAGATTGAGTCGATGTAGTGCGACCGAGATAAAATGCTCCACCTAATAACGCGGAAACAAAAATGAGCGCTAACACTATGTATAGGAGGATTTGTTTATTCATACTGGATTTTAATTATTCATTATGATACTCGTCTGTATTACGGCATTCAAGAGAGGATGATTGGTTATTTGTAAATTGAAATCATCCACTCATGCTCGACATGGTGACATCGACGAATGAGTTCATGTTTGATTCAGATATAGTCACTGTTGTTGCGGTGCCAGAAACGATCTGGAGCGTCACCTTGCGCACTAGAGTCTCAATGAGCCGCTCGAGCGATCTGATCCCTGGCTCAAATCCGAGTGGCCGAACCAGACGTGGCCAAACGCCATCTTCGATACTGAGTTGGGCTGGAGTGAGACCTGACTGAGAAAGCATTTTGGGCATAACATAGCGTTTGCCTATCTCAATCTTTTCTTCATCAGTGTATGAAGGCATTTGAATGACCTCCAGACGATCGAGGACTGCTGTTGATATGTCCTTGGTATTGTTCGCTGTTGCGACGAACATGACCTGAGATAGATCAAAAGGATAGTCGAGATAATAATCAGTGAAGTGATTGTTCTGTCCGGGGTCAAGTATTTCCAAGAGTGCTCCCATGATCGCTGCACGATCAGCTGGGTTTGATCGATCAATCTCGTCCAGTAGGATAACCGGATTGCGACTGCCGCATTCGGCTAGTGCGCGGAGTATGATCCCTGGACCAGCATATGAAGTCGTTTTACTCTGTCCACGTAGGTCGAGTGCATTTGCCAACCCACCAAACGGGATACGATAAAACTTTCTCCCCAAACTTTCTGCCATAATCGGAGCAAATGATGTCTTTCCTGTACCTGCAAGACCCGTGAAAAAAAGTGAGGGAGCACGCAATGATGCGTCGGGATTCACTCTCTTTATCATGATTACTGAGGCGAGGTATTCCTCGAGGCGCTTTTTTACCTTATCCAGACCATAGTGTCGTGAATCCATGATCTGTCTGACGCGATGTATGTCGAGTAAATCCTCAGTGCGAGTCTGCCATGGCAAACGGGTGATGAAATCTATGTACTTTTCAGTGATATCTATGGCTCCGAGAGTGCCGCCATATTGGAGACTGAGAGCAGCGCGAGAGATCTGTTCATAGGCCTTCCGCTGAAGTTCTTGAGGGAGCGTTGGGCATGATTGGACTTTTTGAGATAGTCCGCTGAGCAACTGTGCAATATGAGTATCTGGCATACTGTTTTCAAGTGTAGCAGATAGACACGGACGATATCAATCTAACTCGAACACACATAGTATATATCAGTTGGTGGCGATTGGAATAAGACTGCTGCAACAGTGTTTTTGATAAAAGATATCAGATGCTCCTTGACAGTGATTAGCAGTCATGTTATAAATCTGCTACTGAAAGATTATTAATTATATTTTATCTATGGCACACAAAATAAAGCCACTTTTTTCATATATTCTCATTAAACCTGCGGAAGCTGAGTCAAAGACAGCCTCGGGAATACTTCTTGTAGATACCGGCAAAGAAAAACCACAAATGGGTGAAGTGGTAGCGGTGGGGGAAGGGTTTGGAAGTGATGATGGTCGCGAAAATAAGATGGTTGTGAAGGTAGGGCAGAAAGTCATGTATAAGAAATGGGGCGGAAACGAAATCAAAGTCGGTGGAGTGAACATGCTTCTCGTTGAGCAAAAGGACATCATGGCGATTGTTGAATAGTTCATAGTTTATAACTTATAACGTACAACGAAGAGTTTCAAACATTCGTTTTACGTCTTAACATTATTCATTTTACATTTTTAATCCTATGGCAAAGCAAATCATCTACGGCGACGAAGCTCGACAAAAGCTCGCAGCCGGTGTAAATCAAATGGCTCGTGCAGTGGTTACGACACTTGGACCCCGCGGACGCAACGTGGCGTTGGAGAAGAAATGGGGCGCACCATCAATCGTGCATGACGGAGTGACAGTAGCAAAAGATATTGAGCTCCCAGATCCGTTTGAAAATATGGGTGCCCAAATGGTCAAAGAAGCAGCATCAAAAACGAATGATGTAGCAGGAGATGGGACAACTACCTCAACATTACTCACTCAAGCGATCGTGAACGCAGGACTGCGCAATATCACTGCGGGAACCAATCCAATGGTTATGCGACATGGTATTGAACGAGCAGTTGAAGCAATCGTTGCTCAAATCAAAAAAATGTCAAAGCCCGTCAAAGGTGATGATGTTGCATCAGTAGCGACTATCTCTGCGGCAGATGCGACGATAGGGAAGCTGATCGCTGATGCGATCGCAAAGGTTGGTAAAAATGGTGTCGTAACTGTTGAAGAAGGCAAATCACTCGTGATGGAAACAGATCATAAAGAGGGTATGGAGTTTGATCGAGGATATGCATCACCCTACTTCGTCACCAACCCAGACAAGATGACTGCCGAAATAGAGGATCCATATATATTAATCACCGATAAAAAGATTACTGCGATCTCTGACCTACTGCCTTTCTTGGAAAAGTTTGTAAAAGTTTCTAAAAATCTTGTCATCCTCGCTGAGGATGTGGAGGGCGAAGCTCTTGCAACATTGGTCGTAAATAAAATGCGAGGTGTACTCAATACGCTCATTGTAAAAGCTCCCGGATTTGGCGATCGACGCAAGGCAATGCTCCATGACATTGCTGTCCTTACGGGTGGCACAGTGATCACGGAGGATCTTGGGAAAAAACTCGATACAGTTGAGGTAACTGACTGTGGACGCGCAGATAAAATCTGGGCAGACAAAGACAGTGCTCGCATTATCGGAGGCAAAGGAAAGAAGGGGTCTATCGAGGATAGAGTCGGACAGATTCGTCGCGAGATAGAGGATACAACCTCTGATTTTGATAAGGAAAAGCTCCAAGAAAGACTTGCGAAGTTGACCGGAGGTGTTGCGGTCATTCGAGTTGGCGCTGCAACTGAAGTTGAGATGAAGGAAAAGAAAGAGCGAGTGATCGATGCTGTCGCAGCAACAAAAGCAGCACTTGAAGAGGGCATAGTAGCTGGTGGAGGGACTGCCTTGCTGCATGCACGCTCAGTGCTCCTTGAACTGAAGAAAACCGCTACATCTGATGAAGAGCGTGTAGGAATCGATATCGTTTATACAAGTCTTGCTGAACCAGTTCGTATGCTTGCAACCAATGCAGGACTCGAACCAGGCGTGGCACTCAACAAGATGGAGGCATCAAAAGATATTGATTTTGGATTTGACGCTTTGACGCTCGAGTTCGGCAGTCTCCTCAAAAAGGGAATTGTAGATCCAGCCAAAGTCGTCCGCAGCTCACTCCAAAATGCAGCATCAGTCGCAATGACGATGCTCACAACAGAGTGTCTCGTGGCGGACATCCCTGAAAAGAAAGCCGAAGCTCCAGCTGGTGCAGGAGGAGGCATGGGGGGAATGGGCGGCATGGGCGGAATGTACTAAACGAACATTGGTCGAAAGTCCGTAAAGTCTATAAAGTCATAAAGTGAAGAAGCTCTGAGCCACAAGCAGCAAGCTCTCGAGCCCGCCAGGTACCGTACGGTACCTGGCGGGCTGGCAGGAGTTTACCTCAGTAACGATCCCTTACTCCCTCATCGTTCCTGAAGCACGTTCAGGGGATCAAATGGAGATGGCAAGATAAGTAAATAGCACGCCTACGTTGGCGGTCTATATGAATCAAACATGTGGAATTACAGAACCATGATCTTCATTTTCAGCTCTGCGTTATCAGCTCTACATTTTATGGTATATATTCTCACTGGTTATTCATATCATTGAGCACTTCGTTGCTCTGAGGCGGGCCACGACGTGCATAGTGATATATCCGAAAATCATCCATGACTCCGTTGAAGTAGTCTGATCCCTCTTTTTGTGGTGACTTTCCGATACTTGCATAGATTTGATTAGTGGATACTCGTGATGGGGCTATTTGAGTAAGTAGATTGGTTTGCAAACTTACGCGCGCGCCATTCACATAGAGTTCGCGATATTTTTTTGAAAATATTGCTTCAATGTGATACCACGTATTATTGGTCAGAGGAGCAGTCGAAGTGAGCCACGACTCATTTACTTGGGGATTTGTAGTACCTCCAAAGACGATCTTGTGGTTGTTGATACTCAAGTTTACGAGATATATACCAGAAGCATCTTGCTCAGCAAAGATAGTGTATAGTCGATCATCTGCGTTCGGTGCCATCTTGACCCATACACCGAGAGTGAACTCACTGCTCCCCGCAAGAAACAAATCTTGAGTTCCCACCATCATGGGAAAATATCCAGTGACTCCGTCAAAGGAGAGAGCTCCTCCATATTTGGGCTCAACTGAATTGACGATGACTCCTCGAGGAGCGATAGCCAGTCCTGAAATCCCCGTGCTTGAAATATTGCCTGGCATGAGCTCATCCATTTTGAAATATGCGTACGGCATATCTACGTTGATTGTCCCTTCGACCATGCGGGGTACCGCTCCATCAGAAAAGACAGTAAATCTCCCTCCACTATCACGAAGTATTTGATAGCCCGTATTGTAGGAGCTCATGCAATCGGTGATATTTCCTCCATCTATTGAGGGGTCATGTGGAAGAGAGGGTACATATCGAGGGACAAGTAGTGCACAAAGCCCAGTCCCATCATTGCTGCTGATAGAGATGGGGCCTACAGCGCTATTGAGTGGTAACGTGTGCAGTATTTTGTCATCAGTGCTCGACTTGTACGCATCTATTGCCCTATATATTGACTGAATGTCTGACCTGCGTTTTGTATCATCGCCCCGAAGTACTTGGGTCACAGGATTGATTAAGATGAGCACGAGAGCTATAAACACAGCGCCTGCGGCGACAGATGCGATAATCAAGTAAATTGAAAAGGCAGATTTGGTGGAATGCATAGGCTGAATTGAGCTTAATAATGCACCATTTTGATATAGATTGCAAGACTAGAGTTGACAGAAGCAGTGAGAAATGAGTATAGTGTAAATATATGCGATTCATATCATCCCAAAAGTACTTGGTAGCCACTGTAGGTGTTGTTATCATGGCGACTGTTCTCGTGAACCCGACTCATGCAGAATGGCTCATGGATCGGCATGGCAATCTCATCAACCAATCAGCCTTTGTCTTAGGGGAGTCTACTGATGCGACCGTGCCCGAACTAGATGAGTTGTTCAAGGGTGAATCAGCAATGCAGCAAGAATTCGAGATGGCGATCAAGGAAACTTCTCAGCCAGCATCGGCCGATGTACCTTCTGTGCCGGGAAGTCTTGTTAACAGATCGCCCAAAGTCATTCCTCGTAGCGGCATCAATCAAGTGCGCATCAGTGCTCCAGAGGGGGCCCAAGGCCCACCATCTGAACTAGATGATATTTTCACGGGCCTCGATGCTGTCGGCGGCTCAGCGCAGCCACAACTCAATGTTGAGATGATGCCAAAAGACGGCAATGCGAAAACGACTCCCCAGAACAGCTTCAAGTTGCAAAAAGGAAATAGTCAGATTGAGTTTGCTCCATCTGTTGGTGATCCTAAAACACTTGAAATGCGGAGAGATCAGTTCAAGGCAAGGCTTCCCTTCCCGGTCAAAATAGATCCCGTCTCGCAAGAGATACGCGTCGAGTCTCCTGTAGGCGACCTCCCTATTCGCATCATGCCCGATGAGGCACAAGAGAAAATGAGTGTTGCACATCAACTCAGCCTCAGCAAGGATGCCCCAGATGCTCCTCAAGTCGTGGACGGCAAGCTCCTCTATACATACGAAGGGACACAAAATAAAAAGCTCTTTGGTTTCATCCCCGTAGTGCTGAATAAAAAAGTCACCGTTTCGGCAGAAGACGGTGTAGTGACAGAAGGCAAACAAACAAGTCTTTTGGGACGATTCCTCGACTATTGGGCAGAATGAATCTATCTCGATTGATACCTGTCTACCAGGTGTGTATTTCTTCTATTCTTCTCGAGCAATATCACATGCATTATGCATTTGAGCTCAATTTACGCCGATCTTGGTTGGACTGTCATAACAGTCTGTAAGTATGGTATAATACAAACATTACATATTGAAATCATTCTCAATGTAGTTGTATGATGATCGAAGGAAACTAATGAATCAATTTATTCATAAACATATACACCGCGTTACTCACGCTGATTTTGGTGCACTCGAAATACTGAAATATATTGGGCCAGGATTGTTAGTCACTATTGGCTTCATCGACCCCGGCAATTGGGCATCCAATATTGCTGCTGGTTCAAACTACGGATACCTACTCCTCTGGATGATTACCCTGAGCACGATCATGCTCATCATCCTCCAACACAACGTCGCTCATCTTGGGATAGCAACAGGACTATGTCTATCTGAGGCGGCTACGATCTACACTCCAAAATGGATCTCTCGCCCGTTGCTTTCGAGCGCCATGATAGCCTCTGTTTCAACGTCACTCGCTGAGATTTTGGGAGGAGCAATCGCCCTGAACATGCTTTTTCATATCCCGATCAAAGTCGGGAGTATCATCATACTCGCAGTCGTTATCTGGCTACTCATGAGCAATTCGTATCGCAAGCTCGAGAAGTATATTATCGGATTTGTTTCCATAATTGGCCTATCTTTCATTTACGAATTAACGTTGACGAACATAGATTGGGGCCAAGCAATACATGGATGGATCGTGCCGTCTATTCCAAACGGCTCAATATTAATTGTGATGAGCGTGCTGGGCGCCGTGGTCATGCCCCACAATCTATTCCTTCATAGTGAAATCATTCAAAGCCGTCAGTGGCAGCTCAAAAACAAGTCGGTGATTCGAAAGCAAATGAAATATGAGTTTGCGGACACATTGTTTTCAATGCTGGTTGGCTGGGCTATCAATAGCGCGATCATACTCATGGCTGCAGGCACATTTTTTCATAATCGTACTTCGGTATCACAACTCCAACAGGCAGGCGTGCTCCTCAAGCCGCTTCTCGGGAACTTTGCCTCAATTGTCTTTGCTATTGGACTATTATTCTCAGGAATCGCATCAAGTATCACTTCTGGTATCGCTGGGGGGTGTATATTCTCGGGCTTCTATAACAAGCCATACAGTATCAAGGATGTACATAGTCGAGTGGGAATATATATATCACTCTGCATCGCAGTTGGGATCATCTTTCTTATCTCTGATCCATTTCGAGTACTTATCATTTCTCAAATGGTCCTCAGTATGCAGTTGCCCTTCACCATTTTTTTGCAGATCTATTTGACCTCATCGCGAAAAGTGATGGGAGAATACAAAAATTCACTATTCCTCAATATCCTGTTGGGCATCACCGCTCTGATCGTAACGTATCTGAATATCCGCTTATTTCTTAGCTTTATCTAACTACATCAAGCCTTCATGTAGCTATGCAAACCCGGGGAAAAAATCAACCTTTATTTGTCTGTCTGCGATACCCATGTCTTTGAGTGTTTTTTGGTAACCAGTAACCATGGTATGTGGACCTGAGATGTAATACTTTCTTTCTCGATAGTCCGGTACCTCTTGCTCGATCATTTGCGCGTCTATTCTCCCGATTTTGCCAGGCCAACCTGATGGGACCGAAGACTGGTCAGTGAGCGTGTAGACTGTTTTTATTCCCAATTCATTTCTAGCTTGTTCGAAAATTTCTGAGTAAGTGATTTCACTTGCAACTCTATTCGCATAAAAGAGCACAATCGATCGTTTATCTTTTGTGTCAATCAGATATTTGATCATGCTCCGGAAAGGAGTTATACCTATGCCACCTGATATAAAGACACATTTTTCTTCGTGGTTTGTGGGGAGTGTAAAATCTCCAGCAAGCTGCCCACCAACAATAATACCATTGGTCTCTAAGGAGGAAAGTTCCTGCTTGAAACTGCTTCCTTTTGGATAAAATTTAACTCCGAGGTGTAGATCATCCTCAGTTGGTGAGGAGGCAATCGTGAGATATCTCCTATTCCCTCGGCTATCTGCACGGGTATTGGGCAATGTCCACTCCATGTATTGACCAGGAGAAAAAGCGATTTTTTGCAAGAGTGAAAAATGGAAATCAAAAGTATCAGTGCCGTATTGCTTTTTATCCTTGAGACTAAGGATCAACTTATATTTTGGACTAACTAGGTATGTGAATATATTGCCAATACAGAGTGCTAGCTCGGGCGTAAGGTACATGCCCATGAAATGTATCTGTGGAACAGATAGGAAACCCACGAGGACCCCATACCCAATTTGCATTCTATTTGACGGGGGTGTGGTCAGTGGCTCCGTAAGCATAGCGAAAGCGAGAAACATGAGTGACGAATTGAAAACAACACCGTATGCAGCCTTGATTAGACTTCCACCTGAAAAAAAGGTAAATAGCAACGATATCGCAAGTGATGTCACTAAGAAGTTGAGCACCAGGTCTTCTTTTTTGATCTTTCTCACTATCAGCAAACCACCAATCAACACAAATGGTGTCAATGTAGCTGTGCCCACCCACCAACTAGCAGATCCGTTAAACCCAATGGACGTGAGAACAACAGCTATAGCGACTGGATTGAATACGTGTTTCATCTTGATAGCCAAGATGTACTTTGAAGCGACAGTCAAAAGTCCAGCCCAAATAAACAACATAATATCTTGATAGGATGCGATTGGACTGATGATGAGGGCAAGGATAAGGGCTGAGATATAGACTGACTCGAGGTTGGTCGGCGCATCAAATACCCTAGAAAAAATAAAATTGCTGACGGCGCAAATGATCAGTAGGAAAAGAGTTGAAATGATGAGCGAGAGGGGGTTGTACGGGAGGATATGGAACAGGCACAATGCGACGGCGACCGCCAAAAGGCCTACGAGATAATACAAAATAAGCCGATACATGGTGATCGAGTTCAAGAACGAATCGATGATATTGACTATAATCATTGTGCTTTGTTTAATGCAGACTGAATTGATTGTATAAATGCCTGGCTTGATGCCGTCGCTCCAGAAACAATATCAACGTTGGCGCTCTGTGCCTGGATAACTTCTGATTTTAATATTGGCATAGCAGATTGATTGATGCGCACCGAGTGTGAACGATCGCTTGGATATTGCAAAAACTCGACATCGGCAATGAGACCATTTTGTATAGTTGCCCGTACTTGCATATTTCCATAGATTGCATCTGCAACATCGCCATCATATGTACCATCCTTGTATTTTCCAGTTTGCATGGGAGGTGTGGTTGGGTTTATGGGCTGATCAGTGATCTTTGGAGATGGTGGGGTAGTGACCGTAATATTTTGCTCAGGTGGGAAAGTGGGTGCTGGAGATATGGTGATAGAGTTTGGAATCACCATCACTGGCTGCTCGGTAATCGCTGACTGGTTAACAAATCTATAGTAGACCGAGAAGAGAATGAAGCTGACTATGACTGATCCTGACAATAGGAAGCGCTTCATAAAAATGTATAGTTGAACGAATTATTACTTTTTTGCAAATTCACATATTTTTCGAACCCGGATGTATAGGTTGCTGTGCCATGGCGATCAATCATGTATCCTTCGAGACCTTTTGTTTTTTCAACAAATAGTATACCTTCTTTGCCCATGGCAAAAGTAGCTGTAGCAAATCTATCAGCTTCCAATACATCAGGTCCAATGACGCTCATACTCACTATATCAGAAATAGGCATATTCCGGTTGTAGGGGTCATATATATGGTTCCCTCGTATATAGCTGCCAGAGGTGGCTATGCCACAGTTGGTGAGAGACAAGAGCTTCACATTTTCGAGCCTGTTAAAAGGGTTGCGAATGCCCGTGATCCACGGTGTTCCTTCATAATTCATGCCGTGAACTTGTATGTCGCCGCCTGCCTCAATGTAGAAATTTTTGTATCCATGTTCGAGTAATAGCTCTGAACCCTTTTTTATAGCCCATCCTTTGACGATGCCCAATGGGTTGATTGATCCATGTGAAATATGATCAAAATAACCGTTTGTCTCAGCCTTTGTGCGAACACACAGATCATATACTTCCCGAATCTCCTCACTCCATTCCGATCGGTGGATGTGCAGGATGTTTATCCTGGATATCTCGCTTTTAGGGTCAAAAGTGTTGAAAAGTGCGTCAACGTGTGCGAAATACGTAAAGACGGATGAGAAAACATCATCCCTCCCAACTGTATCGGCGATCTCGATAGTGATGGGCATATCCCACATGTGTTTAGTTTTTCTCATATTATGCTGAACGGTACTATATGCTGTTGAGCTGAATGCGAGCTTAATTGTATATTAGTTTTAATGGTCTTTGAAGCATCAATGACGATCGCGGCATGAGATAATTTATATATGAACAGCTCGCTTAAGGAAAAGATTCAAAAGTATTACCTCTTTCAATTTTTCGACAGCCTGGCCTTCTTTGCTCCAGTGATCGTCTTGTTTTGGCAATCAAATGGCCTGACGGTGACCCAGATCATGTATCTACAGTCCATATATTCTATTGGGGTCGTATTCCTCGAGTTGCCAACAGGAGCATTTGCTGACTTTTTCGGGAAGAAGCAGTCATTGATGATTGGAGCGCTCTTTTGGACGGGGGGAATCATTTTTTATGGACTCGGCCACACATTTTGGCAATTTGTGATCGGTGAACTCGTCGTGGGGATCGGATCGGCTTTCATATCTGGGGCTGATAGAGCGTATTTGCATGAGCTCCTTCGTATGGAACAGAAAACGGGTGACTTCAAAAAAATTGAAGGTAAGGCGAGGGGAATAATCCAAGTTGCGCAAGCGATAGGGAGTATCGGAGGGGGATTGATAGGTACGATTTCGTTGGGCTTGCCACTTATATCAACTGGCATATCAACCTTTATTGGTTTTGTCATCGCAACCACCTTTCCTCCGGTCAAGAAAACCAATACTCGGGTGAAAAAACCTGGCTACCTACAAATAATAGGAGAAAGCCTATCGCTGATAAAACGCCATAAGACGCTTTTGTGGCTGACTGTATTTTTTGCATGCTTCAACGGACTGCTCTTGCCACTCAATTTCTACTCTCAGCTCTATATGCAGGTGTTGAAAGTGCCCATTTTGTACTTTGGGGTTATCTTGTTTGGCTTTAACCTCATCACTGCATTTGGATCGACTATGACTCATCGATTCGAAAAAATAGCAGGGAAATCGGTATTTATTATTATGAGTGTCGTAGTCGTATCAGCGTTGCTCATAATCGTACTTACACAAAGTATATTTACATTTATTTTATGGTCATTATTCCTCACCTGTATGTTCATGACACAAACGATCATATCAGATAGGGTATTGCAGATAGTGCCGGTTGAGAAGGCCGCAACGATACTCTCTTTCCAAAGTCTTGCGAGACGTCTCACCTATGCAGCAGTTGCGCCTATTGTCGGCATGGCAACAGATGGATTTGGCATACAGAAAACCCTATTTGGATATGCGCTCATATTGGCACTTGTTTTCGGAGTATTGCTTGTTTTGCAAAATAAATTCGAAACTGCCAAAGTCAGTGCATAGGGTATAGATCAGAAAATGCGATTGAACAGATCGGGGCATTTACTTCAACTGTCGCAGACAGTTAATCATGTCTTGCGTACATTTAGGACTATACTGATCCTATATGAATACTAACAATTCAAGCTATGGCTGGTACAACAAACTGAAAAAGCCCACATGGTCTCCACCCTCATGGCTTTTTGGACCCGTCTGGACTGCTTTATACGTATGCATAGCCATCTCCTTTGGATCGGTTTTTTTTAGAGTTTGGCGAAGTGAGATCGCTTATGTCATCGCGATTCCATTTGTCCTCAATCTACTATTCAATTTCTTGTTTACACCTCTTCAATTCGGATTAAAAAATAATTATTTGGCAGCTATTGATATATTGCTTATCCTCATCACGCTCATCTGGTCTATCGTCATGATATATCCGATCGTCAGCTGGATTGCATATATTCAGATCCCATACCTGCTATGGGTAAGTTTTGCAACTATCCTGCAACTCACTGTCACGTATATGAATAGAAAGTAGAGTCAGATCAGCATGCCGTTATCCTCGGCCAGAGAATCCAGAGTTACGAGCACTCATCTATTTGTTCATTTTGAGTGTGATCGCTTCATGTGTTGATAGATTTTTGTATGGAGTTGAATATATACTCGGCAGTTTCCTGTGGTCTTTGGTGACTGTTATCAATAGTCTCTCCAAAAGTAACTGCATATGTGTTTTTTTCATACGTATCCTTAATTCTTTGGATCTCCCATGCATTCAGCGCTCTCGTTCCTCTATTTGTGATTGTTATATTGAGCGGAGGAAGTAGAGTAAATGCATGCGTAATCGTGCTCGCTGACTTCAGCTTGTCAACAATCTGTAGATATCTTTTGTCCGAAATGGGATACGTAATCAAAACATGTATGCCTCTATTGAGGAATTCTTTCGCCACTAATAATGCTGTCGAAAAGGATATGTCCCATGCCGTAACGTTATCCATCCAACTGATAAACTCACGAATCCTATCTACTTCGATATGCGAAAGGTTAGGGATCTTTTCTGAGAGAATTTTCCCAACGGTTGTTTTGCCCGAATTTATCGGGCCATTGAGCACGATTGTCATGAGTAGATTGCATCAAGAAGTGATTGATAGTAATCGATAAGCATTTAATTTTCGTGAATATACTGTACGACCACATCTGGTTCAGGATTCAAGGTATAGATCGTCAATTATTTCTTACTCACTAATTCGGATATGATAATTGTGCAGATTCGAATCAATTCTGTCAAACGTACTGTTTGGTAAATTCGATATGTTGAGCGCGGAAAGTGAATGGTTCTGGAAATCACATCCCTAAGTTCAACTGAGAATCCGAACGACTGGATACAATATCAGTCGTATGAAAAATGCCACAAAGCTTACTGTGTTTGATCGGGGCCAGATCCAAGGGATGTTGAAGAAGTCAGCCTCAATAGGTG
>Ga0194063_10000581_pt1 | contig 25874 bp, 18 predicted proteins | sample SepL3720m_MetaG_FD_155459 | JGI IMG/M metagenome (GOLD analysis project Ga0194063, IMG submission 155459) | Anoxic zone freshwater microbial communities from boreal shield lake in IISD Experimental Lakes Area, Ontario, Canada - Sep2016-L373-20m | ecosystem: Environmental > Aquatic > Freshwater...
GTCTTGAAAAACGCGATCGCGTGCGGCGGCTGCGAGAACACGTCCTTGAAAAACGCATCGTTCGGATACCCCGCGCGTTCGATGCCGTCTTCGGATTTTTCCACGGTGCACGGTAGCCCGTTTGCACGTTCCGTGGCAAGAACCAAGGAACGGCGATCTCCGAATCACCTCAATCCATCATCTGCGACAAGGATCGTCCCCGTGGGGATGGCGGATCGGAGTCCGCCACTCCTTGGGGAGGAAGTTTCGCTCTTTCAGCGCTTGGGATTCCATGAGGCGGCTGATTTCCAAGACGTTTGCCTTGGGCTGGCGAGTTTTTGCACCGTTGGTGTCAAGATTCTAGCTCGGGCGGGTGAGTGGGTGTGCCGTTGGCACGGGATTTACTGCCGTTGCGCTCAGGCGACAAAAATGCCCCCCCCGCAAGAAATAATTGACACCGCTTTTTTCCTGTCAAACATCGACTCCGTCATGAGCACGGCTGCACAAAAAATCAACTTGTCCCGCCGTATCCCTCTGAGCACCACAGAAACTACCATGAAACACATCCATTATATCCTCGCTGGCTTGGTCGGCGTTTTCGCTGCAAACGTACAGGCAGCTACGATCACCTATTCGCTGGTCAACAATGCCGCCTACCAGAGTGGTCTGACACTGAGCGGCAGCATCACCACCGACGGAACCATCGGTGCGCTTGGAACGGAAAACATCACCGCATGGTCTTGGACATTCACCAATGCCTTGGGCAACGTGGTCGCGTCGAGCGCGGGAGGCGAGGCCTATGATGCGGTCAATGTCACCGCAACGGAGGACGAAATTCTCGTGCCGCAGCTTGGCGGTAAATTCAATTTGCATTTGGGCAACGGCAACAAGGGGCTGTTCTGGTCTGGGGATCCGGCTTATGAGCTTTTCCCAGGCTATTCCGATCCAGCCAGGCGCAGCTATGAGCAGTATGATAATCCTGCGCAGCAGTTCTTGTTTTCCCACCAGGGCAATCCTGCGCTGACCAGCACGCAGAGTGGGCAGTGGATCGTGGCGCAGGCGGTGCCAGAGCCTACGGCCGCCGCTCTGCTCGGCCTCGGCGCATTGGTCTTAATCAAGCGCCGCAAGCGCTGATTCCGTAACAGGTTTCCTATCTACCAGCCGGACGGGGGAATTCCCTCGCCCGGCTTTTTTTGGGCCCAAGCGCGCCATACAGTCGGCGGTCGCATGCGTCATGGAGTTCAAGCTTCAGCTTGCATCCCGCACGCTGAAGCGTGAACTCCTCAAGCGCGCAGCAGGTTCCAGGCGGCGACGAGGGCTTTGAGGCCGGCCATCTCGATGGACGGATCGACGCCCGCGCCCCAGAGGAGGCGGCCGTCGTCGTTTTGGAGATGGACGTAGGCGGCAGCGTTGGCGTCCGAACCGCCGCGGATGGCGTGGGAACGGTAGTCGGTGACTTTGAAATCCTTGAGCCCCGCGCCTTCGAGGGCGTGGACGAAGGCGTTGATGGGGCCGTTGCCGAAGCCTTCGATGGCTTTCTTTTCGCCGTTGATGAGGATGCTGGCCTTGCACTGGACGAGGCCGCGCTCGCCCGTTTGGTGAATGAGTTCGTAGTCGATGACGTCGAGCGGGGTGGCGATGTTGACGAATTCCTCGAAAAACGCGTCGCGGATTTCGTCGTTGGAAAGTTCGCGGCCGAGCTCGTCGGCGAGGTCGTAGATGCGCTTACCGACTTGCGGGTGCATCGACTTGGGCAGGTCGAAACCGTGCTCGCGGTCGAGGATGTAGGCGACGCCGCCTTTGCCCGACTGGGAGTTGATGCGGATGATCGCCTCGTAAGAGCGGCCGATGTCCTGCGGGTCGATGGTGAGGTAGGGCACGCCCCACGGGGTGGCGGGGTCGGCGGCGAGCTCGCGACCGCGGCGGTCGAGGCCTTTTTTGATGGCGTCTTGGTGGGAGCCGGAAAAGGCGGTGAAGACGAGTTCGCCGGCGTAGGGTTGGCGCTCGGGCACACTGAGGCGGGTGACGCGCTCGTACACGGTGCGGATGGATTGCAGGTCGGAGAAATCGAGCCCTGAGGCGACGCCGTGGCTGTTCAAATTCAAGGCGACGGTGACGATGTCGAGGTTGCCCGTGCGCTCGCCATTGCCGAAAAGCGTGCCTTCGACGCGGTCGGCCCCAGCCATCAAGCCCAGCTCGGTGGCGGCCACGCCCGTGCCGCGGTCGTTGTGGGTGTGCAGGGAAACGAGCAGCGAATCGCGGCGCGAGATGTGGCGGCACATCCACTCGATCATGTCGGCGTGGACGTTGGGGGTGGTCCACTGGACGGTGTCCGGCAGGTTGATGATCATTTTGCGCTCGGGCGTGGGCTGCCAGATGTCGATGACGGCGTTGCAGCATTCGAGGGCGAAATCGAGCTCGGTGTCGGAAAACGACTCGGGCGAATATTGCAGGACCACCTCGGTGCGCGGGATGGTGGGCACGAGTTGTTTGACCAAGGTCGCGCCGTCGATGGCGATTTGCTTGATCGATTCGCGCGAGGCATCGCTGAAAGTGACGCGGCGTTGGAGCGGCGAGGTGGAGTTGTAGATGTGGACGATCGCGCGCTTGGCGCCGTCGATGGCCTCGAAGGTGCGGCGGATCAATGGCTCGCGGGTTTGCACGAGCACCTGGATGGTGACGTCGCCGGGGATGCGGTTTTCGTCGATCAGGCGACGCAGGAAGTTGAACTCGGTGTCCGCAGCGGAGGGGAAGCCGACTTCGATTTGCTTGAAGCCGACGCGCACCAGCAGGTCAAAGAAATCGAGCTTCTCCTCGATCGACATCGGCTGCGGCAGCGCTTGGTTGCCATCGCGCAGATCGACCGAGCACCAGACAGGCGCATGGGTCAGCGTCTGGTCCGGCCAAGTGCGGTCGGGCAGGGCAACGGCGGGAAAGGGCCGGTATTTCGAAAGAGACGTCGGATGCATTTTGAAAACGAGGAAAGTAAACCCGTGCGGGCTCGCCCACAGGATGCGCGGGTCCGGTAACAAAAGTGAAGAAAAGAAAAAGTCAACGGGCGGGGCGAGCCGCCTTATCCATCCACGATTTGAAAATCCCGCGAGGGTGTGCTAGGGTGATTGGATGAAAATCCAGCTAACATCGAAGAAGCAGGGGTCTTTGCTCAAAGCGGCTGCCGTTGAACCTGAGCGGGAGATTGAAGAGGATTCGAATTGGCCGGCAAATGCTGAGGAGGCGGCGAAGGTGGCGCAGTTGCTGGCCACCCCGCCAGCGATCGATGCCGAAGCGGAGAAAAAGGCGAATGAGCTCGCGGCTCGGCTTCAGTTCAACGGGTGACGCCGCGCTCGGATTTTTCGATAAACTCGATCAGGTGCGCGACCTGCGGGGTGTCCGCAGCGTGGGTCGCTTTGAGTGAACTGAGGGAGGTGGTGAGGTTGCCGTCCTTTTTGAGGAAGAGTTTTTTGTAGGTGGACTTGAGGGCCTTGATGTCGTCCTCGGAGAATCCGCGGCGCTGGAGACCGATCAGGTTGAGGCCGCGGGTGTTGGCGGGATTGCCGTCGACAATCATGAAGGGCGGCACGTCTTGAACGATTTTGGAGCAGCCGCCGATGATAGAATGCTGGCCGATGCGGCAGAATTGGTGAACCGCAGCCATGCCAGAAACGATGGCGTGATCTTCAATGATGACGTGACCGGCGATGCCAACGGAGTTGGAAAGGATGATGTGATTGCCGAGTTGGCAGTCGTGGGCGACGTGGGCGTAGCAGAGCAATAAATTATGCGAGCCGATGCGGGTGGGCAGGCTTTCGTGGGTGCCGCGGTGGACGGTGGTGTTTTCGCGAAAGACGTTGTGGTCGCCGACTTCGAGGTAAGTGGGATCGCCGAGGTATTTGAGATCCTGGGTCTTGCCGCCGATGACGGCGAAGGGGAAAAACTCGTTGCTACGGCCGATTTTCGAGTGACCTTCCAAGACAACGTGAGAGTGGAGGACGCAATCGTCACCGAGTTCGACGTGGTCGCCAACGACGCAATAAGGGCCAATGCGGACATTCTGTCCCAAGGTGGCGAGCGGCGAAACAATAGCGGTCGGGTGAATCACGAAGGAAATTTCGGGTTCCTGAAGCAAAATGACGAGGTTTTTTTCTCGGGTGTCATTTCAACCTTCCGCGTGAAGGGTGAGCTCCACGCAGAGCGGAAGGTGATCCGATGCGATGACGGCGGTGGGGGTGTCGGGCAATTCGACGCGCTCGACAGCGAAATGAGGGCTGACGAAGATGTGGTCGATCCGCATGAAGGGCTTCATCGAAACGAAGGTCGCGCGAGGTTTGTGATCTTCGGCGGCGTGTTGGACATCGCGCAGGCGGGTTTGCAGTTTCCGGTAGGGCTTGGAGCGCGGCCCGGAATTGAAATCGCCGCAGAGGATGACGGGTTCGCTGGCGGGGATGTTTCCAAGCCAGCTTTTGCCAAGTATTTCGTCCGCCTGGCGGCGCTTCTCGTCTCTGCCCAGGCCGAAGTGGGTGTTGATCAAGTGGAAGGGACGCCGTCCTTCGAACTCGAGCTGAACCCAGATCGCGCCGCGTGCTTCGCGAAAGAATCGCCGATTGGGAGCGCTGAGGTGGGCGGCTTTGATCACCTTGAAGGGGTATTTTGAAAAGATCGCGATACCGTAGCGTTCCTTTTCTTCTTCGAACATCGCTTGGAAAACGTGGCTCATCCGCAGGTGGTCGGCGATGAGTTGCGCCTGATCATGACCACCGCTGCGCAGGCGGTGGGCGTCGACTTCTTGGACGGCGACGATGTCGGGATCAAAGTGGTTGATGACCCGTGCGATGCGCTCCGGGCGAATCTTGCCATCAAGCCCGCGGCAGCTGTGGATGTTGTAGGTCATCACGCGGACGGTGAAATCCTGACTGCGCGGCGGATGGAGAGGCACGCATTCCTCCCGTGCGCCGTCGCGACCGAGGAAGTGCATGGCAATTTTCCGCAGATCTTCGCCCCTGATCCGATTGGCGGTGTTGGCTAAATGAGCGACATGCCAGCGGCGAATGCGGTCGGGAAGTAGCAGAAAACCCCGTGTTTCCTCGAATCCCGGACCGCCGTGAGCACCGTTTTCCATCGGGAAACTGAGAGGTGGCTGGCGGGGATCCCAGCCGCAGATCACCAAATCCCCAGCGTCGGGGTGACGGACGAGCTGGACCAAATCGCTCGCTGCTTCGTCGAGGTGGGGGTGATCGGCACCGAGCACTTCAGCAGCGTCTGCGGGAAGTCGCCATGCCCCACGATGATTGTAGGCGCGAATGCTGTCGGAACTTTCGCGCATCAGGACGAGCGGCACGCCCGCGGTTTTCACCAGTGCGTTGGCGTAGGTTTGTAACTCAGGCGCGGGAGGAAGGATTGGCAAATAGAGATGACCGACGGGCCCCATGGCGGTGACGACGATCTGACTTGTGGGATCGGGAACGGCGGCGGCTTCGCGGCGGGGTGGTTTCATGCCGGCAAAAAAGCGCCAGCGTTCGATCGTGTGGCCGATCGTTTCTGGCAGTCGGCTCATCCAGATTTCCCGACCCGCTAGGGAACCGTGAGAAAAGACTTCGCGCACGGCCGCATCGATTTCACGGCCGTATTTCTTGGCAAAGGGAATCGTTCGCTCCTGGCCGTGGTCAGAAAAAACGATCCACTCGTAGTCGCGGTAAACCGAAAAGTCCGCGGCACGACAAATATCGCGCACGGCGCGATCGATACCTTTGAGCGTCCAATGGGCGAATGCCGAGTCGGGCCCGCGGCGGTGCGCTTGTTCGTCATAGCCGAGGAAGTTGGCGTGGATGACCTGCACGCCGCATTCGATGTCGAGCAAGACACGAAAACGAACCAGCTCCCGCAACAAAATGCCAAAAAAGACACGCGCGGGGACAAAGCCGAATTCGTGGTAGAAATTTTTCCGCTGGTAGAGCCCCTTGGCGGCGTCCATGAGAGCGAGACCGAACTCTAGCACAATAAGCACGAAAATCCGCAAAAGCGTCGGCGTATAAACCCCAACGAGTAGCAGCCATTTGCACGGCCAGAATCGACGAAAGATTTCGCGGAATGCGGTGTCTTGGGAACAATAGCGGGAGTCTTCGGCACCTGCGCGGTAAATGTCTAGGTAGGCGCGCCCCCCTTTCAACAGGGGATTGGAGCAGCGACTCTCCAGCTCTTTTTGAATCTCCGCTGCCGCAGTCGATTCGTACATGCGGAGGACCTTGCCGGATTTCCGCCGCAGGAATTCGAAACTCGGCACGGCCGCACGGACACCAAAGAAGATCTCGCCTTGAACTGCTGGAGTCGTTGACGGCAGACCCGAATAAAAATCCTCCAGCGTGAAATGTCCGCGGCGCATCAATCGGGCGAGAAACGGCAGTCTGCCTTCTTTTACCGCAAGCTCCATCTGCGTGCGCGACAGCCCGTCGATCTGGATCAGGATCAGTCCCGGTTCGTCGACCTCGCCTTTGGGCGGATTGATGCCAAGCAGGCGCGCGAGCCAATGCGTGCGGCGAAATTTTTGCCGCAACCATCTCAAGCGATTACCGATGTTGCTAATCAAGGGAATTTTTGATCGCTGAAGTTTGAATCACAGCGGCTGAGGCAGCCGACATTTTTTCCCGTAGCAGATCCCACTCGGTGTGAATGCCGGTGAGGAATTGATCCCAAGGCTTGAGGTTCGCCGGTGACGGCGGGGTGTGGCTCGCGATCAATTGCGCGTAGCAATCCAGTAAGCTCTGGGCACAGAGATCTGCGCTGTAAGCTGCGGCAGCCTGACGCGCCTGTTCCGAACAATATCGTGTCAGTTCGGGATCGTGCACAATGCAGTTCAGCGCGGTTGAAAAATCACGAATGGTGGCATGCCCGCTTAGAAGCAATCCGTTCTCCTCATCCTTGATGATTTCCCGCACACCGGGACCATCGATGGCGATCACAGGCTTGCCCGACGCCATCGCCTCCGCGAGCACGAGACCCTGCGTCTCAGACTGGGAGGCAAAGACAAACCAATCCATCGCGGCGTAGGCATCGGCAAGGTCGGTGCCCGTTTGGGTACCCACCGCGCGGATCTGATGATTGCTGGCGCTCTCATTAAGAATGGCCAGCATCGCTTCGCGATCCTCACCATCACCCACGATCAGGAAAACGGCATCGCTATCTTCCCGTAGGCAGCTGGCCACAGCCTTTGTCAGAAAGGTAAGATTCTTCTCTTCCGCGAGACGGCCGACGTGGCCGATGACTTTGGCGTCGGGCGGAATGTCGGCCATTTCACGGAATCGCTTGCCATCGCCGCTGGCATAGAGCGCGAGGTCGATGCCTGTGGGAATCACCGCGATCGGAGTGACGACTTCTCGCTCCCGTAACAAGCGTGCAATACTTTCACTGGGGGCGATGATTTGGTCACAGAGGTTGCAGTAATCCGTGGCCAACTGGATCGCCACGCGCTTCAAAGCGGGCGAGTCCAGTGGCACATAGTGGGTGTAGCGTTCGTAGAGTGTGTGGTGGGTAAAGACGATAGGCACACGCATTTTCCGAGCCTCACGCAAGGCCGAGTCCCCGAGTAAGAATGGATGATGACTATGAATGATGTCGGGTGCAAAATCCTTGATAAACTCCCGAATCAAGTTGGGAACTGGCAACTGCAAAGGAAAGTCGCTGCCGTTGAAGTGCTGGATGGCCGGGACGCGCAAAACATTGGGAGAAGACTCTGCGCCATCGAACGCGGGCGCGATCACCCGAACTGCGTGTCCCTGCTTACGGCAAGCATCCTCCAAGGTTTTCACCGCCCTCGCCACGCCGCCGACGTGAGGCAGGTAGCTATTGCTGAACATCACGATTTTCATAATTTTTGAAGTTGGAATCTGCAAACCGAAGGGTCTGAGTCGATGACTAAAAATCCAGGCACTGCAATCTTGATGTGCGGGTCATCTCCTCGCCACTGCGTGGATAAAATCAGCTCCTGACCTTCAAGACGCACACGGACCGAACCCCACGCGGTGCGTGTCGGCCCGAAGCTAATTTCACTGCCACCCGCCAGCCACTCGGGAAGGATGCCAGAGCCGATCACAAGACCGTCGGCCTCTTCGCGCACAAAGCAGTTTCGCATCATCATGATCCACTCCGCCGCAGCCCACCCATGCTGGCCATCGCCCATGCAGCCTCCCAGCGTCTGCGGGTGAATTGCTTCGGGCCATTGGCCGGTGGGTGATGCCAGCTCCGCCACACTGCGCAAAAGCGCGACGAAGCGAAGATCGCCGGCTCGCAGCAAGGTCTGCGCAAGGTCGAGCGTAAGGTAGGCGTTGATCCCGGAGTGGATCATTTCTTGAAAAAATCCACCCTGCTGGAAACAGCTCCCGATCAGAAACTGTGCTGTTTTTGCCAATCTCGACTCACTGGGTGGGTAAAGTTGAAGCGGGTAATCCGCGACCATCGAGCCGATCGCGCCCGCATCCATCCGCCGCCCCGGCGCCGCAGGTATCGCCCCTTTTGAGCGTGAAGCAGGAATCGAATCAATACTGGCTTCGAGGCTTCGGGTGTAATCGGCCGCAAGCGTTTCGGCCTCGTCCGCCATGGTCGTATCGCCGTATTTCCGCCAATAACCCGCCATCGCCTTCAATCCGCCGCTAGCCCAAAAATCATCCCAATAGTAGTAGTCATTCGGCCCCAGATGCTCGGCGCTGAAGCCGGCGGGCAAGAGACCACGCGCCGCCATCGGCGCGTTTGACGGACAGCGCTTCTTTGCCAGCCAGCGCATTCCCTTGCGCAGCGACAATTCCAATTCGCGGCTCAACCGTTTCCCCGACATCTCAGCGAAGCGAGCGGCAATCCACAGCACCTGGCCGTTGGAATCCCACTCGCCCTCCTGCGATAGAAAATAGCCCGCGTGATTTTGCCGCGATGGAAAGCTGGCCAAAATCCTTTCGGCGCGGTCAATCTGACCGATGGCGATGAGTGGGTGCAGCATCAAGCAAGCGTCACGAAACCAAAAGCGGCGATAGGTATACGGCCCGGGTACCAACTCATCCGCGGAAAGCAGGATCAGGGTTCGCACTGCGGCGGCGTAGAGGAATTGCATCCGCTCATCGGGCAGGACGAGCTCGGCGGTATCTTGAACGGCTTCCCGCCAAGTCAGGCGGGTATTTTCGGCAGTTGCTAAACTCTTAAAATCGCGCTCCAAGGTCACGGTCACCTTCAACTCGCGTGGAGTTTGTGCACGAAGTCGGAAGAGTGCGGCCGCGGTCGCCATCCCGACACGGCAATTGACCTCATGCGGTTCGATCTTTTCCGAGGCATTCAAATCCACATCGCCTTCGGCATAATGGGCCATACGGATCGAATCTGGCCGTTCTTCCAATCGCACACTCGCCTCCTCATTGACGCGAAATGCATTAGCCGTCGCATCCAGCTCGATGCGTTCGATGAATTGCACTCCTTCTGGATTGTAAGGCCGCACTGCGACCACCACCCACCCGTCCTCATTTGACGTTGTGGAAACCTCCGTACAAACTTCCGCTGACCCCGACTCCGTGGGCACCATGCGCGTGGCGAGTTCGAGATGGAGCCCCTCCTTTTCACACGTCGTCACGACCTCCAATGTGGGACTGAGCCGCAGGCGCTGGCTCACCGCTGCGTCATCGAGCTTACTGGGCAACAAGCGCCGTCCACTATCCGTCACAATCCAGAAGTCGAGCGACCAGCCATCATGCAATGGCGTGACTAAGCCGCGGGGATCAACAATCGGATAAATGGGGAGTCCGGGCAGGCCCACCGCCGTCCAATTGCGGTGAGTCAGATTGATATGACTGAAAGAAAAGGCCCGCGGCACAAACGATGGGTCCGCTGGGTTAAACTGTCGCTCCACCCAGTACGGCCAGACCCAGTCGAGATTATGCTGGATTGCCCTGGCATTCACCAGTCCGCGCGCGTGAAAAATGATGCCAGCCCGCAGCAATTCCAGCGGCTCTGCCACTTCAGACGGTTGTGAAAAGCGGCGCATTCGCGCCAACAATGTCGCAGGATCGAGCACACCATAGCGCCTCGCGGCATGTTTCACCAAAAAATTCCATGGCAGACATCGCAACATACATTCGCTCGGGGGGGTAGCGTGGAAACACGAATTGCAGAGTCGTATGACCGAGAATCCACCACTCCTTAGAATAACTCACTTCAAAGCCACTGCAACTGCTCTCCCGACCCGTCGCCTGAAAAAATTGATTTCCCCGGTGACCCAACGCAGGAATCGACAGCCGCGTGCGACGCGCTAAACTCCCCAGCGAATGACATTGAAGGAACTGGGATGGGACACGGATTTGGAAAAAGCCTTTGCGGCATACAGCGGCAAGGGCTGGGTTCCTGCGCGGCTCATCCGTGAGACCGTGATTAATTACGGTGCCTTCATCAAAGGTGGCGAGGAAATCGACGTTATCCTCTGTGGTCGCGTCTGGCACGAGGCCACTTGCGACGCGGATCTGCCTGCCGTCGGCGACTGGGTGGCAGTCGAACTGGGCGATGAAAACCAGCCACATGTCATTCGCGCGACCTTGCCGCGGCGCACTTGCTTTTCCCGTAAAATGCCAGGCAACAGCTCGCAGGCCCAAGTTATCGGCGCGAACATCGATTACGTGGCAGTCGTCACCGATGCGGGGCCCGATTACAACATTCGGCGGATGGAGCGCTATTTCATGCTCATCGGCCGCAGTGGTGCGAAGGCGGTGGTTCTGGTGAACAAGTCCGACCTTTTCCCGATCGAACAAAGTCAGGCCGCCGCCGCAGAAATCGCCGCGCTGTGGGATGGCGCCAGCGTCCACGTGACCAGCGCGGTGAGCGGTCAGGGCCTGAAAGTTCTCAAAAAATACCTCAAAAAAGGCATCACCATGTGCGTCGTGGGATCGAGTGGCGTGGGCAAGTCCACCCTCGTCAATCAGCTATACGGAGACGAATGGCAGTGGACCAGCGAGTGCAATGAAATCACAGGCAAGGGCCGCCACACCACCACTTCTCGCGAACTTGTGCCCCTACCCGTCACGGGCATGCTCATCGACAACCCCGGGATGAGGGAAATCCAGATGTGGACTGACGAGACGACCCTCCGCGACAGTTTCGCCGATGTCGCCGCGCTGACGTCCGACTGCAAATTCTCTGACTGTAGCCACCGGAAGGACGCCCACTGCGCGATCCGGGCGGCGGTGGACGGCGGCACCCTCGATCCCGCCCGTTATGAAAACTTCCTCAACCTCGAAACCGAAATCGCCGCGCTGAAAAAACGCACCGAAAAGCGCCAAATGGCCGTCGAGCGCTGGGCCAAGCGCAACAGCGTTAAAGCAAGAAATCTCAACGACCGCATCCAGTTAGAAAAGGACGTGCGGGGGGATCTCTGACCACCCACTTTACTCATGAAAAACTCATTTCAGCGATGGCTGGCTCCTCTCCTTGTTCTGCTGGCTTTTCCCTCGCAGGTGAAGGCGCAGATTCCGGGACTTCCCACCAAGGCCGTGGCGACGGAGCAAGCGCCCACCTCGGAAAAACCGGAAGAAACCGAGGCGCGACTGCAACTCTGGATCAAGGAAGCTCGGGACGCGCTGGCCCGACTCAACGAACCCGGCGCTGAAACCCAACTGCCAACTGGCGTTGATTCCGGAGCGCTCGCTGATCATCGTCGCTTTCTAGAGCAGACCATCCTCACGGCCAATCGCCATCTCAAAGTTCTCGCCAGCATGGGCGAAGCGCGCAAGGCGCTTGATGCAGCCCGCACGGCCGATGCGCAGTGGACTGGCTTTTCAGAGAAGCCGCCGTTTTCCATTTTGATGCTCGACGAGTTGATCAACCAGCAGGATGCGATCAAGGACAAGCTGGCGTCTTATCAATCGTCATTAGAACTTTTCGGGCGCACCCTCTCAGGCATTCAAGAAGAAGCGAGACTGGCCGAAGAGTCGATCCGCCGGACGGCAACCGAAGCGGCGCGCAACCCCAGTGACGATAGCGCGACCAAATGGCGGATCACGACGGATCGGGCGAAATCGCGCGTGCTGGCCCTGCGTGCGACCTCACTGCAGAGCAACGTCAGTCTGCTTCAAGATCAGGCGGAGACTGCGAGAATCCAGCTCTCGCTGCTCAATCGCCAAATCTCGGCGGCGAAAAAGCACTCCACTTTCAACGAAGAAGAAGTGACCCAAGTCAGAAAGGCCGCAGCAGACCGTCAAGCGATGTTGCGCAAGGAAATCGCCGCCACTCGCAAGCTCCAACAGGACGCGATCGCGACCCGAACCCGTTTGCAAGCCGCGCTCGATTCCCTTCTCAAGCCGACTACCGAAGGCGTAAGCCCTCAGCCAACTCCCGATATCTCCATCGCCACCCTCAAGGTCGAAGCTGCGGAAACGCGGGTTGAGGCACTGCAATTCATCGCCGAAACGCTGGAATCCCTCAGCCAGTTAGAATCGTTTTGGCCTGACAACTATCAGTACCGGAAAACACTCACCGAACACAAGTCCTACAACGCCAAGGAGGACGCGCTGCGTTCCTTGCGCCTGAATTACAATCGGCTGACGGCTTGGGACGTCGTCGCCGCGAATGAACTCGCCGCGATCAATGCCGATATCAGCAAACAGGAATCCCGCGCCACTTCGATTGCAGCAGAGGATCTGCGCTTGGTGCCGATCAATGATCAGCGTGCCGCGCTCTGGGACAAGCTAGCGGTGGAGCAACGCCTAGCTCAGTCGGTGTCGTCGCAACGACGGATGCTCAAGCACTGGCTTGCCGAGTGGGATCAGTCGAAAACCAGCGCGCCCCTGACTGAAACCCTCTCGACCGCCGCCAGCTCAACTTGGCGATATGCAAAACAGATTTGGACCTTTGTCGTCTTCCAATACGATGACACCGTGATGATCGGTGGCTTGCCAATCACTGAAAAACGGAGTGTCACCTTGGGCGACTTTTTCGTCGCGCTCTTCTCGTTTGGCATCGCCTATTACATCTCGAACCGCATCAAGGATCGGCTGCAAGCGGCCGTCGTCGGGCGCGGTTATCTCGCGGAGGCCCAAGCCCGGACCTTGAGCAATTGGCTGATGATCTTAGTTGGATTTCTTCTGGCGGTCGCCACCCTTCACTATCTGAAAATCCCGCTGACGATCTTCGCCTTCCTCGGCGGCGCCTTGATCATCGGACTGGGTTTTGGCACGCAGACGCTGATCAAAAATTTCATCAGCGGCATCATCGTCCTTTTCGAGAGAAAGATCCGTGTCGGCGACATCGTGGATGTGGGGGGCATCTCAGGGACGATCACGGAAATCAACACGCGCTCCTCCGTGCTGCATGGTGACGACGGCAAGGAAACCCTCGTCCCCAACTCGCTGTTCCTCGAAAACCGAGTGACCAATCTCACGCTCGCCAATCGCCGCGTTCGGCGAACGCTCAAGGTGCACGTTGCCCTTGGCTCGTCCCCGCAGGAGGTGAGCGAGATCCTTAAAGCGTGTGCTGAGCGGCATGGCCTGATTTTGAAGGAGCCCGCCCCGATCGTGACCTTCGAGGATTTTGCCGAAAACGCTTTCGAATTCGCGATCTATTACTGGACCGAGTTCAACGACAAAACCAACACCAACGTTGTGGCCAGCGACATGCGGTTCATGATTGAAAAAGGCTTTGCCGAGGCAGGAATCCGTTTCCCCAACACCACTCCGTCGAACCTCACCCCATGAACGAAGACACGCGGTGGATGAACCTCGCCTTGGAGGAGGCCCGCAAGAGCATCGGTCGCACCGCGCCGAATCCCCCCGTCGGCTCAGTGATCGTGAAAGATGGCGAAGTGTTAGGCTGCGGCTGGCACCGCGCGGCCGGCCAACCGCACGCCGAGCGCGAAGCTCTGGCAGACGCCTATCAGAATCACGGCGCGGATGCCGTTAGAGGCGCCACCGTTTACATCACCCTAGAGCCCTGCTCCACCCATGGCCGCACGCCGCCCTGCACGCAGGGCCTGATCGACGCAGGAATTTCGCGCGTCGTTTACGCCTGCGTTGATCGGAATCCGAGCCACGCCGGACGCGCCGACGCGCTGTTAAAAGCGGCGGGAATCGAGGTGCTTGCTGGAGTTTGCACGGAAGAGGCGGAGCGTTTGCTGCGACCGTTTTTCAAAGTCCGTGAAACGGGTCTGCCGTGGGTGATCTGGAAATCCGCGATGAGCCTGGATGGTAGAATCACCCGCCCACCTGGCGAGGGCCAATGGCTCACCGGCGAACTCGCCCGTACCGATGTCCAGAAACTCCGCGCCCGCGTCGACGCCATTCTCACCAGCGGCGAAACCGTGCGCCGCGACAAGCCCGCCCTCACCATCCGCGTCCCCGAGTTGCTCGAAGGCCGCTTGCAACCGTGGCGCGTCATCACCAGCGACCGCCTGGAATCACTGCCGCAGGATGCGCCATTGTTCGCCGACGAATCGCGGGAACGCACTCTGATCCGCCCTCGCGCCGATCTCGCCGGAACCCTGCGAAATCTCGCGCGCGAGCAAGGCGTGCTCTCGGTGATGGTGGAAGCAGGAGGCGTTTTTTCCGCCGCGCTGTTCGAGGCGGGCTTGGTTGACGAGGTCGCTATCTATTACGCGCCGATGCTGTGTGGCGGTCCCTCGCCCGGCCTTGCCGGCGTGGGGTTGAAGGAATCGCTGCACCTGAAGGAAATCGAGTACTTACAGCTCGGTAACGACATCCGTCTAAGCGGAGTCGTCATCCGGTAGGCTCGAAGCGTAACCTTTCAGCTCCGCCTCGATCTTCTCGATACTCGGCAGAATGGTGTCAAGCGGCTTAGGAAGCGCACGGACCAATTGGTATTCGGAGATGCCGATGGGCTTCTCGATTCCCGACAACGCGTATTCCGCGACGAGATGGTTTTTCTTTTTGCAGAGCAGAAGACCTATCGTGGGCTTGTCGTCTGCGGCCTTGATCTGGGCATCCACGGCGGCGAGGTAGAAGTTGAGTTTGCCCGTGTGCTCGGGTTTGAATTGGCCCGCTTTGAGTTCCACAACGACGTGGCATTTCAGTCGCGTGTGATAGAAAAGCAGGTCGATAAAAAACTCGTCGCCACCGACTTCGATGCGGAATTGACGACCGAGGAATGCAAACCCCGCCCCCAGTTCCAACAGGAAGCGCATGATATGGCGGATCAACGCGTTTTCGATGTCGTGTTCGTGCGATTCATCGCCGAGGCCGATGAAATCGAACAAATACGGATCTTTCAGCACCGCCATCGCGAGCTTGGCTTGAGGCGCGGGCAGGTGGCGCTCAAAGTTGTTGATCGCGGTGCCCTGCCTGAGGTGGAATTGGTTTCGGATATGGCCGTCCAGTGTCTGCCGTGACCAGCCTTCTGCGACGGCGTGCTCAGCGTACCATTCACGCTCGATCGGATCGTCGATTTTCGTCAAGAGGCTTACAATGTGGAACCAAGGCAATTGGTCAGCAGCCTGCTGACCAATTAAAAGGTTGGGGCACAGCTCCGCAAAGAACCTCATGTATTTCAGATTGGAGGCAGAGAACCCCTTCACGTCCGGGAACGCCTCGCCGAGGTCGCGGGAAAGGCGTTGGATGACCTTGGCACCCCAACCTTCGCTGGCCTGGCGCTGAAGGATATCTTTGCCGATTGAATGATACAGCTGGATCAGCTCTTGGTTGACTGTGAGCGCGGCCCGCTGGCGCGCGGTCGCGATGCGGGATTTCAGGCTCTTGAGCCAGTGGCCGTAGTCGATGGGGAGTGTGAGTTGGGCTAGCATCGGACGGGTTTCCGTGAAGAATTTCTATCGTGGAAAATCCGATACATTACCCGAATTCGGGCGGAAAAGCAAGTCAGCGCTCACCCCTCAACCCAGCGCGTGGTCCAGCGCGGCGATTGCGTGGTCGATTTGCTCGATACTGGTGCACAGCGGCGGCATGAGGACGATCGTGTCAAGGATCGGCCGAGTCAGCAGGCCGTGGTCGCGGGCGGCGAGGCAGATCGCTTCGCCAAACCGCTCGCTGAGCGGAAACTTTTCGCCATCGGGGCGGCGCAGCTCGATGCCAGCGATGAATCCACACTGGCGGATCTCGTGAATCAGCAGGTGACGCGATTTCAAAGCCGCGAGAGCGCTGGTGAGATGCGCGATTTTCGCGGGCAGGTGATCGAGCGTCCTTTCCTGCTCAAACAAATCCAGACTGGCCAGCGCGGCGGCGCAGCCGAGTGGATTCGCCGTGTAACTGTGACCGTAGTAGAAAGCGCGATCCGCCGTGCCGAGGAAGGCGTCGTAAATTTTCCCAGTGGTCAGGGTGGCGGCCAGCGGCAGATACCCGCCCGTCAGGCCTTTTGCGAGGCAGAGGAAATCGGGAATAACATTCTCGCGCTGGCAAGCGAACAGACTGCCCGTGCGGCCAAAGCCCGTCATCACCTCGTCGAGAATGAGGTGCGTTCCCGTTTCGTCGCACCACTGCCGCAGCTCGGCGAGCATGCCTGCGGGCCATGGCCGCATCTCGTTGACGCCTTGGATCAGCGGCTCGATGACAATTCCCGCGATGTTCCCTGTCGCCAACGTCCGCAGCTCAGCCATCGAAGCGACGTGCTGGACCGGGAAACCGCAGCCGCGAAAGCGCTCGAAAAACCGCCCCACTCCACCCAGCGAGGCCGCGCCCAGCGTGTCGCCGTGGTAGCCATTCGCAAACGCGACAAAGCCATTGCGCTCTGGATCACCCGTCTGCTGCCGATATTGCACCGCCATTTTCAACGCGCACTCAATCGCGGTTGATCCATCGTCAGAAAAGAAAGCGCGCTCTAACGTTTTTTCAGGAAAAAATCCACAAAGCCGCTCGGCAAGCTGCGCCGCCAGCGGATGGGTGAACCCGAGAAACGAGGTGTGCGCCACCTTTGCCAGCTGCGCGCCGATCGCCGCATTGATGACGGGGTGGGCGTGGCCGTGGATGTTGGTCCAGATCGACGAATTCCCATCCAGATAGCGCCGTCCCTCGGAGCCCCATAACCACGAACCTTCGCCGCGGACCAGCACCAGCGGCTCATGGCCGCGCCCGCACCATTCGCCTTGGCGGGTGAAGGGGTGCCAACAGTGGGCTTGGTCGAGCTCGATGGATTGGCGGGTAGGCTCTTGCACGGCGTTAGCATGAGGATCGAATCACTTTCTTCAATCCACAATCGTGCATATTCAGCGTAACGGTAAAATCCGAGGTGGCCGCCATTTGGGGCGCGTGTTGCTCCACCCGAGCAATGTGCGGGGCGGTTTGTAACTCCTAAGGAACATTTGTGACGAAGGAGCGGATTTCGTTAACCAGCCTGTGGGATGGCTGTGAATTTTTTATTCGAAATGTATTGCCATCATCCATTAAATCAGCCATTTGTACCAATGTTGTGTTAGATTCATGCTTAGGCATGCGGTAACCCACCCCCTGTGTGTTACCGCAATGCGTGTAAATCCCCCCTAGGCGCAGCGGATGACGACACACAGTCCCCCCCCGAAACAGTCGGTGGAAGTCAGAGGTCCCCCTCCAACTTCCACCGACACACCCGCCTGCAGCTATGCTGGATTTCGAGTTAGCAGCAATTCCCTTGATGTGCGCTGGTTTGGCGGCTATCTCCCCGTGGCCAGCGCGCCTCGGTTCTCATGTCTCTTTCTTCTTACTCCATTCCTTCACCCGCGATCCAGCGTGAGGTGCAACGCCGCCGCTCGTTTGCGATCATTTCCCACCCCGATGCCGGTAAGACGACACTGACCGAGAAATTCCTGCTCTATGGCGGCGCGCTCAACCTCGCGGGCAGCGTCACCGCACGCAAAAACCAGCGCGCCACCACCTCCGACTGGATGGATCTGGAAAAGCAGCGCGGCATCTCCGTCAGCTCTACGGTCTTGCAGTTCGAGTACAAGGACTGCGTCGTCAACATCCTCGACACCCCGGGGCACAAAGATTTCTCGGAAGACACTTACCGGGTGCTCACGGCCGTCGATGCCGCCGTGATGGTGATCGATGCGGGCAAGGGCATCGAAAGCCAGACGCGCAAACTCTTTGAAGTCTGCCGCCGCCGCGGCGTGCCGATCTTCACGTTCATGAACAAACTGGACCGCCCTGCGCGGCCATCCATGGATCTGCTCGATGAACTGGAATCCGTGCTCGGCATCCACGCCTACCCAGTCAACTGGCCGCTGGGCGATGGCCCGCGCTTCCGCGGTGTGTACGATCGCGAGCAAAAGAAGGTGCATCTTTTCCAGCGCACCGTGCACGGCGCCTACCGCGCCCCAGTGGCTGTGACTGGCATCGAAGACGAGAGCGTGAAGGAAGCCGTGGAGGAAGGAACCTACCTGCAGGTTTGTGACGAACTGGAACTACTGGAAGGCGCGGGCGCCGAGTTTGATCTCAACAAGGTGCTGGCGGGCGAGTTGACCCCGGTCTTTTTTGGCAGCGCCGCCAATAACTTCGGTGTGCAGCTGCTACTCGATCGTTTCCTCGAACTTTCACCGCCACCGACTCCGCGCGAAAGCGGCGGGTTGATGATCGACCCTGCGTCCGAAGAGTTTTCCGCCTTTGTCTTCAAGATCCAGGCGAACATGAACCCGAAGCACCGCGACCGCATCGCCTTCATCCGCATCGTTTCCGGGAAATTCGAGCGCGACATGGACGTGATCAACGGCCGCACCGGCGAAAAAGTCCGCCTCGCCAACTCGCAGCGACTCTTCGCCCGCGAGCGCGAAACGGTGGATGACGCCTACGCCGGTGATGTCGTCGGGCTGGTTGGGAATTACGATTTGCTCATCGGCGACACCTTGGCCTCCACCGCGGGCGTGACCTTCGACGAAATCCCCCGCTTCGCGCCGGAATGTTTTTCGTTCCTGCACAACAAGAGCACTGCGAAGTACAAGCGGTTCCGCGACGGTCTCCAGCAGTTGCTCAAAGAAGGAGTCGCCAGCGAGTTCACCTTGCTCGACAGCGAGGGTCCGCAAATCCCGCTGCTCGGAGCCGTCGGCCCTCTGCAATTCGAGGTGCTGCAATACCGTCTCGAAGGCGAATACGCCGCCGAAACCCGGATCGAACCGGCCAACTGGTCGCTCGCCCGCTGGTTGAAGCCGAAGGAAGGCGACGCGCTCGCGCCCGAAGCACGGCCAGCCTTGTCGCTGGGTGCCGCCTTGGCGCGCGATTCGAACGGTTGGCTCGTCGCGCTGCTGCCCAGCGAATGGGCGCTCAAAACCTTCAGCGACAAAAACGAAGACTGGATCATCTCCGAACAGCCCTTCCCGCCACCAACGGTGGTGAATTAAGCGTCTTTGACGTTGGGATGAAATCTGCTACTTTATTGCCATGTCAGAAGTTGCCCAACTCAAAGAGAGCGCAGCCCGCCTTTCGGTCGCAGAACGGGCAGAGCTTGCTGACTTTCTCTTGGACGGTCTCGATGGAACCCACCTTTGGGTCGATGACGACGAGGTGATGCGGCGACGCCAAGAGTTGGATTCGGGCGAGGTGATCGCCTTGACTTTGGAAGAGTTTAAACAGGCCTGCGGCCGTTAATTCTTCCGGCCGATGGCTCTGACCTTTCATCCACGGGCTGCCTTGGATGCACGGATGATCGCGCAGAAGTACGCAGGCGTCTCCGAAAAACTGATGGAGCGGTTTTGGTGCGAAGTGGATGCGGCAGTCGATTTGATCGCCGCCAACCCTCGGCGGTATCATTTCGATCCATCGGGGTTGCGCCGTTTGAATCTCAAGAAGTTTCCTTACCACCTCTTGTTTGAAGAGAAATCAAACGACGCACGGATCATCGTCATTCGGCATCACCATCAAAATCCATCGTTTGGGCTGCGTCGGCGTTAATCGGGTAGGGCAATGAATTTCACTTCCAATTATACCGCACGCGGTAGCTGACGACTTTCTCCTCGTCGGGCTTGAGGGTGACGCGGAACTCGATGTTGCGGGAATCGACTTTAAAGTACTCGTCGGATTTCTGGACGATCTCCCAGTTGACCCAACGGTAGAGCCGCTCGGCCACGCGGATTTCGACGGTTTCCTTTTTGCGGTTGCGCAGTTTGATTTCGAAGGCCTCCTCCAATTGATCTTCCTTCACGCTAAGGCTATAGTCACTACGGGTGCGGCTGCCGACGAGGTCGAAGGCGTCGCCCGTGCGGATGCGGACGGTTTCACCTTGGGGCGTGTGGTCGATGCTGTTTTCTCCGGTGAACTCGGGACGGCCGTCGGCATTGTCCTGCCGATAAAAACGGGCGCGCCCTCTGGGAAGTGGGAGTCCGAGGCCGTTTTCCTTGGTGTTTTTGAACTCGCGCATCACCCAGACCTTCGGGTTCGACTGGGTGCCGAACTCGCGGTTGTTACGCAAACCTTCCTCGGGAAAACCGCGGTAGTTTTCCCACGGGATGTTCGCCCCATCGTAAATGTAGAGTGTGGGGGCTTTGACGCCGGTGGCACGCAGTAATTCGACCTGCTTGGTCTCGCCGTTGCGTAGGGTGGTGGCGCGCGGCAGTTGGTAGAGGTGGAACTCGTCGAAGGCCTTTTCGGTGATGGCTGCAGCCTTGGCCTCACCAAAAGCGTCCGCGCTCATCGCCAGCCTGGGCATTGGCATTGGCAGTTTGTTTACATCGCCCGCCATCAGCTTGAGTGAGGCGTTTTCAAAGGCCGTGCCCGATTGATTGTCGATCGTCACCCAGCCGACCATGTCGAGGGTGTCGCCTTTTTCCGGCGAGATCAAGTTATAGGCGGCGGACCAGCTCATGCCGCTGGTGACGTAACTGAGTTCGGCATCGAACTTGGCGGCGCGGTCGCTGGTTAGTAGCCAACTGAGAGTTGGCGTGAGCACGGCGTCGTCGCCCACGGTGGGAAACCGCGGTTCACCCGGCAGTGAAAAGCGCAACTGCCCGCCCACCTCAATGATTGGCGAGCCGCTGGATTCAGCATTGCCAGAAACGTTGGGTGAGTAACCGGAACGGATGACTTTGCCGCGAAGGATCGACTCGTGGCCTTCTCGATCGCGATTCATGAAATCGAGTTCCTTGCCCTCGTTGAGCGAAAGCAGCAGCCCCTGCGACAGCACTTCGGCACGGTAGCTTTGTTCGAGGATGCGCAGATCGGTCTTTTTACTGGGATCGCGCAACACCACCGAATCGGGCTCCAGATGCAGGGTAGCCCCCGCATAGGTGACCGCGTTTTCTCCCGCCTTCAGATCCAGCGCGACCCGGTCGCGCACTACCGCGAAATTCTGATTGTAAACCGTTAGCGATGGCTGGGCAGTGGCCAGCCAGCTGCCAAGCATGCCCGCGATTGCATTGATGGAGATGAGCCTCATGAGATATCTGTATTCTAGCACTTCAACAGCCTAGGGCAAGGCGGAAATTTCACCAATTGACGGTTTTTCCTCTCGCACGGTGGTGCTGAATTCAGATCCTCATTTTACCAAAATCGATAAGCTGCAAGTCAGTGCACCGCCACAGGCTTGAATAGAGTGAAGCACCTTTTAGCGGACGCGCTCGAGCAGCCAGCCGAGCAGGCCGCTGATCGGCAGGCGCTCCTGTTCCATGGAGTCCCGATGGCGCACAGTGACCGTGTGTTTCAGCGCGTCGCCTTGTTCACCCAGGGTTTCGAAATCGACAGTGATACAGAATGGGGTTCCTACCTCATCCTGGCGGCGATAACGGCGACCCAATGCACCGCCATCGTCGTAGAAGACGTTGATCCACGGTTGCAGTGTTTTTTGAATCTCGCGGCAGATGCGCACCTGGTCCTCGTTTTTCTTGAGCAATGGAAAGATGCCAACCTTGATCGGGGCCATGCGAGGAACAAATCGTAGCACCGTGCGGACGTCCTCTTTGCCTTTTTCATCGATGAGTGTTTCCTCGTCGAAGGCTTCGCAAATGAGAGCAAGGACGGTGCGGTCGCAACCAGCGGACGGCTCGACGACGTGCGGAAGGAATTTCTCCTTGGTCTCCTCGTCGAAGTAAACGAGTGATTTCCCAGCGCCTTTTTCGTGGACGCCGAGGTCGTAGTCGGTGCGGTAAGCCACGCCTTCCAGCTCTTGAATGCCGAAGGGGAATTCGTATTCGATGTCGTAGGTTTTTTTGGAGTAAAACGCGCGCTCGCCATCGGGCACATCGAGAATGTGGAGCTTTTCGCGTGGAATTCCGATTTCGCCGTAGAAATTGAGGCGGGTTTCCAGCCACTCGTCAGTCAGACGCATGCCGTCTTCCGGGTGGCAGAAATATTCGATCTCCATTTGCTCGAACTCGCGCGAGCGAAACGTGAAGTTGCGCGGGTTGATCTCGTTGCGGAATGACTTGCCGCATTGGGCGATACCAAAGGGCAGTTTGACCCGATTGGAGTCGAGTACGTTCTTGTATTGGCAGAAAATCGACTGTGCCGTCTCTGGCCGGAGGTAGGCGATCTGGTCGCCCGTGGCGCCGAAGTTGGTCTGCAGCATCAGGTTGAACTGACGTGGCTCTGTCAGTAGGCTGCCGTTTTCTGGATTGAAGCTGGTCGTGCCGACGACTTCTTCGCGGCGGTCCTCGATGAGCTCGATCTCCTTGGGTGAGATTTTCTTGTCGGGCAGGAGTTCTGCGTAAAACTTGCGGGCGGTCTTGTGGGATTCGATCGGATCTTTGCCGGTTGCGACCAAGACGGCGAAGGAGCGCTCAATGCTCCAGCCTGTCGTGGGATGTTTTGCACCCGAGAAATAGACGGCGGTTCCATCTTGCGCAGGGATCTGATCGGCCCGCAGGCGGGCGCGAGAAAGCAGGCAATCGCACATTGGATCGCTGAAACCACCAACGTGGCCAGAAGAAATGAGAACTTGCTCCATCGTAAGGATCGCGCCGTCCATACCCAGCACGTCGTCGCGTTCTTGCACCGTTTTGCGCCACCAATAGTCCTTGAGATTGCGCTTCAGCTCGGTGCCCAATGGACCGTAGTCCCAGCAACCATTCAGACCACCATAGAGCTCTCCAGCTTGGAAAACAAAGCCGCGGCGTTTGCACAGGGAGACGATTTTTTCCATGCGGGCGGGATCGGTAACATCTTTGTTGGCCATAAAAATAACAGGTAAGGGCGGCGATCGAAGCAGGCGCAAGCAACTACGGCAAGGCAGGATTGCGATCTGCCACGATCCTGCCATTGGGCGGTTTGAGCGATCATGGTAATCTGGATCCATTATTGCGAAATTTTAAAAATCTGCGAAACTCGAACGTGGTTTTCTGTTCCTTACCCCAGCTCCGCCTCACACTGGCAACCGGCGCGGGCATACTCCTGCTAGCCGCGTGCGCGCAGGATAAGTCCGTCGGGTACGATCGAGGTGCAGCGGATGCAAAGTCGGGGCTGGTCGGGAGGGATGATACGTTCGGCTATCGCAAGTGGATCTCGCAGGAAACTGAACCCGATGTGGTGATTATTGGGGTTCATGGGTTCAGTGGAGCTTCGATCGATTACGCCAATCTCGGCAATCACTTGCTCCAAAACCAGCCGCATACGGGCCTCTACGCCTATGAGGTGCGTGGTCAGGGTGGTGATCCAATCTACGCGCGGCGTGGTGATATTGGCGACCCGCGCGACTGGTATCGCGATTTGTTTGCTTTTACTCAAATGGTGAAGGGGCTGCATCCGAATGCGCAGATCGTCTGGTTTGGGGAAAGCATGGGGGCGCTCATCGCCGTCCACGCTTGGCGGGAGGCACCTGTAAATCTACCGCCCTGCGACGGACTGATCCTGTCATCACCAATTGTCCGTTTTCGTGATGACATTCCAGATTGGACTCCGAATCTGGTGCAGATCGCGGCAACGACGCTGCCGCTGGCCCGAATTTCCTTGGAAACACTGGCTGGGGGTCGTGACGTGCAAATGACGCAGACCTCTCACCACGCCGAGCAGATCAAAAAGAATCCATACAGCGTGGAGGAGTACACCCTGCGGATGATCGGCGCACTTTCGGGTCACATCCGTAGCATGAACGACTGCGCAGCCAACATTCGCTCACCGATCCTTATTCTGCACGGCGGGAAGGATTATTTTAACAATGATTCCGACGTCCGCGGCTTCGTTGCCCGCATTCCTTGGGGTATTTCAAAAACCTATCACAATTACCCGAACGCTTACCATTTGCTGATGTACGACGAGAAAAAGGAGACCATTTTTCGTGATACCGAAAATTGGCTCGATCGTCTGCGAAAAGGGCGTTTATGAAATTTTAATCAAAAAAAGCAGGATTCGTCTTGACGGACCGGTTCACGCGGCCATTCTCCGCGTCCCGCAACCCGACAAATTTTTATTATGGCACGCATTTGCAGTATTCGAGGAACCCGCGTCCGCTCCGGCGGCAAAATTCACCGTTCAGGTTTGGCCAAGAAAAAAGGTGGTATCGGTCGTCACGTCACCAAGGTGGTGAAACGGACAATTTCTCCTAACCTGCAAAACAAGCGCATCTGGGTTCCAGAGCTTAGCAAGTTTGTCCGCATTAAACTGAGCTGCCGTGCACTTAAGACCATCAATAAGAATGGTGCTTTCGTGACGCTCAAAAAAGCGGGATTCATCTGATTTGAATCAGATCCTCTCATTGGTTTGTTTTTTGATGTTGTTTTTGGCCCGGTGGAAACACCGGGCTTTTTTTATGCCCTGACCGTTTACCCGATCACACACGGCACCAGCACGCCGTCGCTCATGCCGTGGATTTTCTTTTTGTCGGCAGGGACAATGGTCGCCAAGCATCCGCCAAAAGTGGTCTCGCCGCCGCTGTTGGTGAAAAAGTAAGGACAGAGGCGCACACGGCCCTGCATCATCTCGATTGAGCCGTCGTCGCGGAAGACGGGATGTTCGATCCGCCTCCCTTCGCGGAACTCTTGGACGATCCACGGCTGAGTAGCCGATTGATCCAGCGCTGCGTGGAGCTTTTGCGACCATTCCGAAGTTGGCATGTCGTGGCCGATGAAAACCCCGCGTGAACCCCACGCAGTTTCGTGAAAGCCGCTGACTTTGAGCACAAGCTGGCGCTCCTTTTGGCTGAAGTTCGCGACTTCCTCCCAGTCGTGGACGTTGATTTTCGGCAAAGCGGCGTGAGGCGGCAACGGCGTCGGGTCGAGCACCCAGCCGAACGGCACGAGTTCGCGCAAGCGCTTGAGGTGGCTGCCGCGTAAGGTCTGTTCCCAGACGGACTTCAACGCGGGCGACCACAGCAGCGCCAACCAGAGCTTGTCCTCCAGATGTGGTTTAAATGGAGGAGTGATCTGGATGCCTCCTGATGTCGCAGCCTCCGCGAGACGTCTCACCGCAGGAATCGCCTCCCAATCAAAAAGCTCGAAAAACCGATAAATGGCCTGTTCATTCGGCTCGTAAGTCTCGGCAGATTCCACTTGCCACGCCGCCCCCAGCTCACCCGTGAGCCATTCCATTTCCGGCCGATAGTCGCCGGATTCTTCGGAAACAAGCACGCTGCCGCCGTATGGCAGCAGCGAGCGAAAGCCGTCGATCATGCCGCTTGCTCCACCCAGCACCTCGAATCCCGCTTTGGAATAAGTTTGTGAAAGCCAAGCGGTCACACCGATACCGCCAGGCACGCTGTCGAGCTCGGTCATCGCGAACCCGGATTCGGTGAGGATTAAATCGGGACGAATGATCCGCGGGAATTGGTCTGCCGTGGCGGGCTGCCTCTGGATTTGGGCGAGCCATTCAGGTTTCCCGAGGTCGAGCAGTTGTGCCAACCAGAGGGGCAGCTTGCCTGCGGCGCTGCGGCGATAGAGTCCGTCGCAGGCCTGCTGGAACCGTGCCAACGGATGACCCAACGCCATCATCTGGCGCACTTCGGCCTGGCTGAGCTTCAGTGGCTCCGGCGACCAGCGCCATGCACCGCCACCGAACAAGCCGCCTTGTGGCAAACCCTCGCGCAAATCAGAAAGA